>OHMY01000003.1_pt1 | contig 307824 bp, 239 predicted proteins | sample 1569381 | NCBI WGS metagenome assembly OHMY01 (sample SAMEA3879528, study PRJEB24766) | human gut metagenome | biome: human-associated habitat; feature: feces | place: USA | collected 1985/1987
CCATAAGCTCCATGATCTTGTCTCCCCAAGGTCCCATTGGATCCTCAAGAGCCTTGAGAGCTGAACCCTTAACGATAGGACAATCATTGAATCCGTACTCCTCGAGCTGCTCTGTAACTTCCATCTCAACGAGCTCGATAAGCTCCTCATCGTCTACCATATCACACTTGTTAAGGAATACAACGATGTAAGGAACACCAACCTGACGTGAAAGAAGGATATGCTCCTTTGTCTGAGCCATAACACCATCAGTAGCAGCAACAACAAGGATAGCACCATCCATCTGAGCTGCACCAGTGATCATGTTCTTAACGTAATCAGCATGTCCTGGACAGTCAACGTGTGCGTAATGTCTCTTCTCTGTCTCGTACTCAACGTGAGCTGTAGAGATAGTGATACCTCTTTCTCTCTCCTCTGGAGCCTTATCAATGTTCTCGAAATCTGTAGCTGTGTTACCAGCAACTCTCTCTGAAAGAACCTTTGTGATAGCAGCTGTAAGAGTAGTCTTACCGTGGTCTACATGTCCGATTGTACCGATGTTACAATGTGGCTTACTTCTATTAAACTTTTCCTTTGCCATGATATAAAATCCTCCTTAAATATTATACCCCACGCGGGTTACTCGGCTAAAAATCATTATATAGAAAATACTAGAGATTTTCAACCATTTTTTATCTCTTTATACCAGCAGGCTGACGATGTGTAATCCTCAACCTGCCAGCACATATTTTTTATTATTTATCTGACCTGAAAGACCTGGAAAATGTCTTTCGTCAAATATCTTACTTAGAATGCTCTGCGATAACCTTCTCCTGGATGCTCTTTGGACACTGAGCGTACTTCTCAAAGAACATTGAGTAGTTACCACGACCCTGTGTTGATGAACGAAGCTCTGTTGAGTATCCGAACATCTCTGCAAGTGGAACGAATGCTCTGACGATCTTACCACCGCCGATATCATCCATACCCTCGATCTGGCCTCTCTTAGCATTTAAGCTTCCGATTACATCACCGAGGTACTCCTCAGGCATTGTAACCTCAACCTTCATGATAGGCTCAAGAAGAACTGGGTCAGCCTTAGCCATAGCCTCCTTGAATGCCATAGAACCAGCGATGTGGAATGCCATCTCTGATGAATCGACCTCATGGTATGATCCATCGTATACGTTAGCATGAACACCAAGTACTGGGTAGCCGCCAAGGATACCAGCCTTAGCTGCCTCTTCGATACCCTCTCCAACTGCTGGGATGTACTCCTTAGGAATAGCACCACCGACAACTGTTGACTCGAACTTGAATGTCTCCTCACCGTTAGGATCCATAGGCTCGAACTTAACCTTACAATGACCGTACTGTCCACGACCACCTGACTGCTTAGCATACTTGCTGTCGATATCAACTGGCTTTGTGAATGTCTCCTTGTAAGCAACCTGAGGTGCACCAACGTTTGCCTCAACCTTGAACTCACGGAGAAGACGATCAACGATAACCTCAAGGTGAAGCTCACCCATTCCGGCAATGATTGTCTGTCCTGTCTCTTTGTCTGTATGAGCCTTGAATGTAGGATCCTCCTCAGCAAGCTTTGCGAGTGCCTCACCCATCTTACCCTGATCATTCTTGGTCTTAGGCTCGATAGCAAGCTCGATAACTGGCTCTGGGAATTCCATTGACTCAAGGATAACTGGATGCTGCTCATCACAGATTGTGTCACCTGTAGTTGTAAGCTTGAAACCTACAGCAGCTGCGATATCTCCTGAGTAAACCTTATCAATCTCTTTACGAGCGTTGGCATGCATCTGTACGATACGTCCTACACGCTCCTTCTTATCCTTTGTTGCATTCAGTACATATGAACCTGAGTTCAGTGTACCTGAGTAAACTCTGAAGAATGCAAGCTTTCCAACGAATGGATCTGTCATGATCTTGAATGCAAGAGCTGAGAATGGCTCATCATCTGATGAATGACGAACAACCTCGTTACCATCTGGATCAACACCTGTGATATCAGGGATATCTGTTGGTGCTGGCATGTACTCGATAACACCATCAAGCATCTTCTGAACACCCTTGTTCTTGTATGCTGAACCAAGGAATACAGGAACTGCCTCACTTGCGATAGTTGCTCTACGAAGAACCTTCTTCATCTCATCGATTGATGGCTCCTCGCCCTCAAGGTACATCATCATTAAGTCGTCATCTAACTCGCAGATCTTCTCGACAAGGTTCTCATGCCACTTGTCTGCAAGCTCCTTAAGGTCATCAGGGATAGTTGTGATCTCGATGTCCTCGCCCTTATCATCTTTGTAGTAGTATGCTTCCATCTCGAACAGATCGATCAGACCGATGAAGTCTGACTCTTTTCCGATAGGGATCTGTACTGGAATTGCATTCTTGCCCAGACGATCAATGATTGTCTGAACTGAGTAGAAAAAGTCTGCACCCATTTTATCCATCTTGTTGATGAATGCCATACGAGGTACATTGTATGTGTCAGCCTGACGCCATACGTTCTCTGACTGAGGCTCTACACCAGCCTTAGCATCAAATACACCTACAGCTCCGTCAAGTACACGAAGTGAACGCTCAACCTCAACAGTGAAGTCAACGTGTCCCGGAGTATCAATGATGTTGATTCTGTGCTCTAACGCGCCAGCCTTTGGTTTGTGATGATCCTCAAGTGTCCAGTGACATGTTGTAGCAGCTGAAGTAATTGTTATACCTCTCTCCTGCTCCTGCTCCATCCAGTCCATGGTAGCTGTACCGTCATGAGTATCACCAATCTTATAGTTAACACCAGTATAGTATAAGATACGCTCTGTAAGAGTTGTCTTACCTGCATCGATATGAGCCATAATACCAATGTTTCTTGTTCTGTCCAATGGATATTCTCTTCCAGCCAACGGATTGTCCTCCTTTTGCTAATTTTCGTAACACATCTATTGTGTCCCATATACACATAAGCATGCATGCAAATGCATTCTCACACAGATAATTAGAATCTGTAGTGAGCGAATGCCTTGTTTGCCTCTGCCATCTTGTGCATGTCTTCTTTTCTCTTTACAGATGCGCCTGTGTTGTTAGCTGCATCCATGATCTCCTTCGCAAGTCTCTCTTCCATAGTCTTCTCACTTCTTGCACGTGAGAAAGCTGTTAACCAACGAAGTCCGAGAGCCTGTCTTCTGTCAGGTCTTACATCGATAGGTACCTGATATGTTGCACCACCGATACGTCTAGCCTTAACCTCGAGGAGTGGCATGATGTTGTTCATAGCCTCTTCGAATACCTCTAATGCAGGCTTACCAGTCTCTTCTGCGATACGATCAAATGCACCGTAGACGATCTTCTGTGCTACACCCTTCTTACCATCTAACATAATGTTGTTGATAAGCTTTGTAACGACCTTATTGTTGTAAATTGGATCCGCTAATACGTCTCTCTTTGCGATATGTCCTTTACGTGGCACGGTTCTTCCCTCCTTAATTATTTATTAAATCTTCGGTACTCACATTCTCTCTATAATTATGGAATGTGTTCGTGCTGTTATCTGTCTTAATTGTTTCTATCTGAATTATTATCTATATAAAAACATGACCTTACCAGCACAAATTAGAATTGTGTTCTAGCATGTTTTATTTTGCATCCTTAGGACGCTTTGCACCATACTTTGAACGAGCCTGACGTCTCTTTGCTACACCTGCTGTATCAAGAGTACCTCTGATGATATGGTATCTTGTACCAGGTAAGTCCTTTACTCTTCCACCACGGATAAGTACAACGCTATGCTCCTGAAGGTTATGACCCTCACCTGGGATATAACTTGTTACTTCGATTCCGTTTGAAAGACGTACTCTGGCGATCTTTCTAAGAGCTGAGTTAGGCTTCTTAGGAGTAGCTGTCTTAACTGCTGTACAAACTCCTCTCTTCTGTGGTGAGCTTGTCTCTACTGGCTTCTTCTTGAGTGAGTTGAAACTTCTCTGAAGAGCTGGTGCAGTTGACTTCTTCTCTACTGTCTGTCTTCCTTTTCTAACTAACTGGTTAAATGTTGGCATGTTTTCACCTCCTGTATATAAACTTAAAAATGATAAAGCATGTTTTTACGCATGCTTTATCATTATATAGTCGTGTATTTTCTCTGTCAAGCATTTATTTTGCAATTTTCACCTGCATTTTTATTCAACAATATCTATCGTCTTTTGCCCTTTTCTGCTGATATTGCCTTTTGATATATTCTTATTTGTTAATTACAAATTCCAGATATGCGTTTACATCCCGTTCTATCTTATCCGCATCAAACTTCTCATATCCTGCATTTACAAGGAATGCCTTGCCAAGTATATAGTCCTTCATTGCCCGATCTACTTTTTCCGCCTGATCTCCACCGACTCCGTATATCTCTTTCAGCATTTCCGAATTCCATTTATTGTCCAGCATCTCCATGCCTCTGGAATTGTCTGCCACAAAATGTCTGAACAAAACCCTTTCCTCATCGGCATACCGGCATATTTCGATTCCTTGCTTTGCATACCCAGCATTTTCCTGTTTGCCAACCGTACTGACCAGTTCTGCAAATGCATCATTCATGCGCTGCGTAGTGATCTCAATAACCTTGCTCATTCCACTGAAATTCTCATATATAGGCTGAGTTGAGCATGATGCAGCAACAGCCAGTCTTCTGGCGCTCAAAGATGCAAGTCCCTCTCTTCTTACAAGGTCATATGCTGCATTAAGCAAGCACTCATTATCTATCTTTTTGATAGCAGCCATACAATTCACCCATTTCTTTCTATATCTATTATTTTATAGTATCCATTATTTCATAAAAAAGAGCCCGGTATACTTTAACACATACAGGCAATCTATATGTCTGCACATGTATCAATATACCGGACTCCCCTCGTATCCTTTATATCAGATATCTATTGTGTGGATTACTCATCCTCGCTAACACCTGCGCCAACTGGCTGAGAATTGTTAAATTCATCTGCAACGATATCGTCCTCTGCGTCAAGTTCATCAAAGACCTTTGCCTCTGTATTGACACCATCTATATCGCTGTAATCATCATCTTCTTCATCATCAAAGAAATCAAGTTCTTCCATCTCTGTGTCAAGCTTTACTGAGCGGTATCTCTTCATACCTGTACCAGCAGGTATAAGCTTACCGATAAGAACATTCTCCTTAAGGCCAACCAGTGGATCCACCTTGCTCTTTATTGCAGCATCGGTAAGAACCTTTGTTGTCTCCTGGAATGAAGCGGCTGACATAAATGAATCAGTTGCTAATGATGCCTTTGTTATTCCAAGCATTATCTGTGTTCCTGTTGCAGGTTCCTTACCCTCGGCAATAAGTGCTTCGTTTGTATCCTCAAACTCAAGAAGATTTGCCTGAGTTCCTGGCAGATAATCTGAATCACCCGGCTCATCAATAATGATCTTCTTCAGCATCTGTCTAACAATAATCTCTATATGCTTGTCATTAATCTCAACACCCTGAAGTCTGTAAACCTTCTGAACCTCTCGGAGCATGTAATCCTGAACTGCACGAACACCCTTGATCTTAAGAATATCATGCGGATTTACTGAACCCTCTGTGAGCTCATCTCCAGCCTCAAGAACCTGATCATCGAGAACCTTGATTCTTGAACCATAAGGTATGAGATATGCCTTCGACTCACCTGTCTCGTCGTTTGTTATAATGATCTCTCTCTTCTTCTTGTTGTCGCGGAGCTGTACCTTTCCACCGAACTCTGCAATGATTGCAAGTCCCTTTGGCTTTCTTGCCTCAAAGAGCTCCTCAACTCTAGGAAGACCCTGTGTGATATCACCACCAGCAACACCACCTGTATGGAATGTTCTCATTGTAAGCTGTGTACCAGGCTCTCCGATTGACTGAGCTGCTATGATTCCTACGGACTCACCAACCTGAACAGGGAGACCTGTTGCCATGTTGGCACCATAACACTTAGCACATACACCAAGGTGTGACTTACATGTGAGGACTGTTCTGATCTTGATCTTTGCGTCAAGTCTTACCTTTCTCTCTCCATTTTCGTCTGTAACTGTAAATGGAACACCATTTGAATCAACACCCTTGTTAACAATGAGTTCTGCTCTCTTTGCTGTAACCATGTGGTTTATCTTGACGAGCATATTACCTTCTGCGTCATACACTGACTCAGCAAGATACCTTCCGGTAATTCTCTCCTGGAATTCCTCGATCATTTCCTTTCCTTCTCTGAAGGCTTCTATGACCATTCCCGGGATTTCTTTTCTTCCTATGCTACAGTCAGGCTCTCTGATGATAAGATCCTGTGATACATCAACAAGTCGTCTTGTCAGATATCCAGAATCGGCTGTACGAAGAGCTGTATCTGAAAGTCCCTTACGTGCTCCATGAGCTGAGATAAAGTACTCCAGAACGTCAAGTCCCTCACGGAAGTTTGACTTGATAGGAAGTTCGATAGTTCTACCTGTTGTATCAGCCATCAGTCCTCGCATACCTGCAAGCTGCTTTATCTGCTGGTTAGAACCACGGGCTCCTGAATCTGCCATCATAAATATGTTATTGTATTTATCAAGACCGGCAAACAGGAGCTCCTGAAGATGCTTATCAGCTGCCTCCCAGACCTTAACTACTGCCTGGTATCTCTCTTCCTCAGTACCCATACCACGTCTGAATCTCTTTGTTATCTCGTCAACGCGCTTCTGTGCATCATCAAGAATATCTTTCTTCTCATCAGGCACCTTCATATCAGAAATTGAAACTGATATAGCACCTCTTGTAGAGAACTTATAACCTATAGCCTTTACATCATCAAGCACTTCTGCGGTCTTTGTTGCGCCATGTGTGTTGATACACTTGTCAAGTATTGGCTTAAGCTGCTTCTTACCTACAGTCTTCTCTATCTCAAGACGAAGAGCATTCTCAGGTGTGCTTCTGTCTACAAAACCGAGATCCTGTGGGATTATCTCATTAAAGAGCATCTTACCAAGGGTGGTATCTATAACACCTGTAATCTCCTGTCCTTCATATTCTACTGTCCTTCTCACATGAATCTTGCTGTGAAGAGTGATAACTTTATTCTCATACGCAAGAATTGCTTCATTCTTGGACTTGAAGTACTTGCCCTCACCAATCTCACCATCTTTATCCAGGGTAAGATAATATATACCAAGTATCATATCCTGTGAAGGAACCGCAACTGTTGCACCATCTGATGGCTTCAGAAGGTTGTTAGGGGAGAGCAGAAGGAATCTACACTCTGCCTGAGCCTCTACTGTAAGTGGAAGATGAACAGCCATCTGATCTCCATCGAAATCAGCGTTGAACGCTGTACATACAAGTGGGTGAAGCTTTATAGCCTTACCACCTACAAGCACTGGCTCAAATGCCTGAATTCCAAGTCTGTGGAGTGTAGGGGCACGGTTAAGCATAACCGGGTGCTCCTTGATGACATCCTCGAGGATGTCCCAAACCTGTGGCTCAAGTTTCTCTACCATCTTCTTGGCCTGCTTGATATTATTTGCCTTACCTGTAGCTGTAAGTTCTTTCATAACGAATGGCTTGAACAGTTCTATTGCCATCTCCTTAGGGAGACCACACTGATATATCTTAAGCTCTGGTCCTACTACGATAACTGAACGTCCTGAATAGTCAACACGCTTACCGAGAAGGTTCTGACGGAAACGACCCTGCTTACCCTTGAGCATCTCTGAAAGTGACTTGAGTGCTCTGTTTCCAGGACCTGTTACCGCACGGCCACGACGACCGTTATCTATGAGAGCATCAACTGCTTCCTGCAGCATTCTCTTCTCATTTCTGACAATTATCTCTGGAGCCCCAAGATCAAGGAGTCTTCTAAGACGGTTGTTTCTGTTTATTATTCTTCTGTAAAGGTCATTGAGATCTGATGTGGCAAATCTTCCACCCTCGAGCTGTACCATAGGTCTGATATCCGGTGGGATAACAGGGATAACGTTCATAATCATCCACTCTGGTCTATTCTCTGAAGTTCTAAATGCCTCCATAACCTCAAGTCTCTTTATGATCCTTGTTCTCTTCTGTCCGCTACAAGTCTCAAGCTCCTTCTTAAGCTCCTCGCTCTCTTTATCTAGATCAATAGCCATAAGAAGCTTCTGTATAGCCTCAGCACCCATCTCTGCTACGAATGAACCAAATCCATACTCTTTCTCTGCATCTCTATACTCCTGCTCATTGAGGATCTGCTTGTATGCAAGTGGAGTATCCTTTGGATCTGTAACTATATATGATGAGAAGTAGAGAACCTTCTCAAGGATTCTTGGAGAGATATCCAGTATCAGTCCCATACGGCTAGGTATTCCCTTGAAATACCAGATATGTGAAACTGGAGCAGCAAGCTCGATATGTCCCATACGCTCTCTACGAACGCTAGACTTTGTTACCTCTACGCCACACTTGTCACACACAACGCCCTTAAATCTGATCTTCTTGTACTTTCCACAGTTACACTCCCAATCCTTCTGCGGTCCAAATATCTTCTCGCAGAACAGGCCATCCTTCTCCGGCTTAAGTGTTCTGTAGTTAATAGTCTCTGGGCGTTTTACCTCGCCGTGAGACCACTCTCTTATCTTTTCAGGAGATGCAAGTCCGATTTTTATTGCGTCAAAGTTCAATGACTTTTCCTGTTCTGTATTGTCTACATTGTATTCTGGCATCTTACAAAGCTCCTTTCTTATTCTTCATCATCCACAAAATCTGAATCGACGTCATCATTCATATCCGCTTCGTCAACCTCTGAGAATCCGTTGGCCTCAAGTTCAGCAGCATCATCGCCTCTGAATATCTCGGGTGCCTCCGTCTCCTCTGAATCATCTCTGTCTGACGATCTGTCGCTGAGAAGCCTCTTGATACTTGGATTGTAATCGTATGCTTCCATAGTCTCGCTGAGATCTACTTCTACCATCTTCTTATTACCATCCTCATCATCTTCCTCTCTGACAACTCTTACATCAAGTCCGAGTGCCTGGAACTCCTTGAGAAGAACCTTGAACGACTCAGGAACTCCTGGTGCAGGTATGTTCTCGCCCTTGATGATAGCCTCATATGTCTTCACACGTCCGATAACATCATCAGACTTAACTGTCAGAATCTCCTGCAGTGTATATGAAGCACCATAAGCCTCAAGAGCCCAAACCTCCATCTCTCCAAATCTCTGTCCACCGAACTGAGCTTTACCCCCCAGTGGCTGCTGTGTTACGAGTGAGTACGGACCAGTTGAACGAGCGTGGATCTTATCGTCAACCAAATGGTGCAGCTTGAGATAATGCATGTAACCAATAGTTACAGGTGCATCAAAGTTCTCTCCTGTTCTACCATCGCGGAGCTGAACCTTACCTGTTCTGTTGATAGGTACACCCTTCCACTCTGCTCTGTGATCTCTATTCTTGTAAAGGAAGTCCATAACTTCCGGTTTTACTATATCCTTGTACTTGGCCTCAAAGTCTTCCCAAGTACCATTTGCATAGTCATTTGCCATCTCCAGTGTATCCATGATGTCAAACTCGGTTGCACCGTTGAATACCGGAGTCGATACCTTGAAGCCAAGGACCTGTGAAGCAAGCCCAAGATGTATCTCAAGGACCTGTCCGATATTCATTCGTGAAGGAACACCCAGTGGATTAAGCACAATATCAAGAGGACGACCATTTGGAAGGAATGGCATATCCTCAACAGGGAGCACTCGTGAAACTACACCCTTGTTACCATGACGACCAGCCATCTTATCTCCGACCTGGATTTTTCTCTTCTGTGCTATATAAACTCGAACCTTCTTGTCTACACCTGCCGGAAGATCATCTCCGTCAGCGCGTGTAAATACCTTTGCATCTATAACTATACCGAACGCTCCGTGTGGAACCTTCAGTGATGTATCTCTTACCTCTCTTGCCTTCTCACCAAAGATAGCACGAAGAAGTCTCTCCTCTGCTGTGAGCTCTGTCTCTCCCTTTGGAGTTACCTTACCGACAAGAATATCACCGGCACGAACCTCAGCACCGATTCTGATGATACCATTCTCATCAAGATCCTTGAGAACGTCATTTGAAAGTCCTGCAAGATCTCTTGTGATCTCTTCCTTACCAAGCTTTGTATCACGAGCCTCACACTCGTACTTCTCGATATGGATAGATGTATATACATCATCTCTTACAAGTCTCTCGCTGAGAAGAACCGCATCCTCGTAGTTGTAACCTTCCCATGTCATAAATCCGATAAGAGGGTTCTTACCAAGTGCGATCTCTCCACCTGATGTTGAAGGACCATCAGCAATAACATCTCCAGCCTTGACATGGTCGCCCTTGAACACGATAGGTCTCTGGTTCATACAGTTACCCTGATTGCTTCGTGCGAACTTAATAACATGGTATACATCCTTTTTGCCATCCTCATCTGCTCTTATACAGATTTCCGTGCTGTTTGAATACTCAACAACACCATCTCTCTTGGCAACTACGCAGACACCTGAATCAACAGCTGCCTTTGCCTCCATTCCTGTTCCAACCACAGCTGACTCTGTCATCATAAGAGGAACCGCCTGACGCTGCATGTTAGATCCCATAAGGGCACGGTTAGCATCATCGTTCTGCAGGAAAGGAATCATAGATGTAGCAACTGAGAATACCATCTTAGGTGATACATCCATAAGGTCTACCTTGGACTTAGGGAACTCGGTCGTATCAGCTCTAAATCTACCTGATACGTTGTTTCTTACAAAATGTCCGTCGGCATCTATAGGCTCATTAGCCTGTACTACTCTGTATCTGTCTTCCTCATCAGCCGTGAGATATACTACCTCGTCAGTTACTACAGGATTCTTAGGATCTGTCTTGTCAAGTCTTCTGTATGGAGCCTCAACAAAACCATACTCGTTGATACGCGCATATGTAGCCAGCGAGTTGATAAGTCCGATGTTAGGTCCCTCAGGGGTCTCGATAGGACACATTCTACCGTAATGTGTATAGTGTACATCTCGAACCTCGAATCCGGCTCTATCTCGTGAAAGTCCACCAGGACCAAGGGCTGAAAGTCTTCTCTTGTGAGTCAGCTCCGACAGAGGGTTATTCTGATCCATAAACTGTGACAGCTGTGAACTTCCGAAAAACTCCTTAACTGCAGCTGTTACAGGCTTGATATTTATAAGGGACTGAGGTGTTATAGACTCAGCATCCTGTGTTGTCATTCTCTCTCTTACGACTCTCTCAAGTCTTGAAAGACCGATTCTGTACTGGTTCTGAAGAAGTTCTCCAACCGCTCTGATACGTCTGTTGCCCAGGTGATCGATATCATCATCAAATCCAATGCCATACTCAAGATGAATATTGTAGTTGATAGATGCAAATATATCTTCCTTTGTGATGTGCTTTGGCACAAGGTCTGACATATCGCGCTCAACTGCAGCCTTCAGCTTCTCTGTGTCATCACCATATTCCTCAAGGAGTCCCTCAAGAACCGGATAGTATACACGCTCAACTATGCCCAGCTCAGCAGGGTCAAAGTCAACATAATTTGCTATATTAACCATCATATTGGAAAGAACCTTCACGTTTCTCTCCTCAGTCTGGATCATTACATATGGAACTGCAGCATCCTGAATTGTGTCAGCAAGCTCCTCTGATACTACTGTACCTGCCTCAGCTATAACCTCTCCTGTGCTAGGATCGATAGCATCCTCAGCCAGCACATGTCCTGCAATGCGGGCCTTAAGGGCAAGCTTCTTGTTGAACTTATAACGTCCAACCTTGGCGAGATCGTATCTTCTAGCATCAAAGAACATGGCATTGATAAGGCTCTCTGCATTCTCCACTACCGAAGGCTCGTCTGGTCTGATCTTCTTGTAAAGTTCAACTACACCCTCTGAGTATGACTTTGCAGGATCCTTGTTAAGACTCTCCATGATCTTTGGCTCCTCGCCAAATAAATCTATGATCTCCTGATCTGTTCCAAGACCAAGTGCACGGATAAGAACAGTTACTGGTACTTTTCTAGTTCTATCAACACGGACATAGAATACATCGTTGGAATCAGTCTCGTACTCCAGCCATGCACCTCTGTTCGGAATAACTGTACATGCATACAGCTTCTTACCAACCTTATCATGAGTTATATCATAGTAAATACCAGGTGAACGAACCAACTGGCTGACTATAACTCGCTCTGCACCATTGATAACGAATGTTCCTGTCTCTGTCATAAGCGGAAGATCACCCATGAAGATCTCATATTCCGGCATATCCGGAGCATCCTTCACCCTGAGTCTAACCTTAACTCTGAGTGGAGCTGCATATGTTGCATCTCTCTCCTTGCATTCCTCGATACTGTACTTCAAGTCATTCTTGCAGAACTGAAAATCTACAAATTCAAGACTATACTGACCAGAGTAATCAGTGATTGGAGAAATATCCCTAAATGCTTCCCTCAGACCGTCAGTTAAGAACCAATTGTATGAATTCTTCTGAACCTCAATGAAGTTAGGCATATCCAGGACGTCCTTCTGCTTCGCATAGCTCATTCTGTAGCCTTTTCCAGACTTGACAGGACTAATTCTGTTCTTTTCCATCGACACATTCACCCCTTGGAATTTATTTTTATGCTTTTTAGGACAACCTTAAGTTATATAAGTGTTTCAAAGCCATTTATCAGGCTATCATGGGATGTTCGCACACGAACCCATAATAGTGACAGTATACTATACTATCAGCAAATGCAATATTTGTCAACTAGTTTTTGGATTTTTTTTGAATAAAAGAAAATATGTATCATTATCAGCTGATCACTTATCATAATACATATTGAATCGTATCATATATCTATACCGAACGGCTCTCGGACAACATCAAGCCAACGGCATCAAATTTATTTATAGAAAAAACCGGTCTGACGGCACTCGGATGTACCGCCAGACCGAATAATATCTTATTTACTAATATTACGATCAAGTAATCAAATTACTTTAATGTAACCTTAGCTCCCTCAGCCTCAAGCTTTGTCTTAGCTTCCTCAGCCTCTTCCTTAGTAGCGTCCTCCTTGATTACCTTTGGAGCGCCATCAACTGCGTCCTTAGCTTCCTTAAGGCCTAAACCTGTAAGCTCACGAACAACCTTGATAACCTTAACCTTGTTAGGACCAACCTCTGTAAGCTCTACGTTGAATGAATCCTTCTCCTCAGCTGCTGCTGCACCGTCAGCACCTGCTGCTGCAACTACAACGCCTGCTGCTGCTGATACGCCGAACTCCTCTTCGCAAGCCTTAACTAAGTCATTTAACTCTAATACTGATAAACCTTTGATTACTTCAATAATTTCCTGAGTTGTCATTATGTTTTCCTCCATATAATATAATTTGTTATTTTGTAATGTATCCACACACCATTCTCGTCTCATGCGGATACCCCTTGTCCATGATATAGACATTCAATTGTCCGATAAGCTTCTTCAGCGAAACTCTCACCAGACATTCCTTTAAGCACACATCCGCGTTTGAATATACGCTCAAGGTCATACTTCTTATGCTTCCTTCTGCTCTGCGATCTGCTTGATAACTCGAGCGAAGTTTGCGATAGGTGACTGGATACTTCCAAGGAACTTGGAAATAAGAACCTCTCTTGAAGGAATCTTTGCAATAACCTGGATTCCCTCTGCATCGTAGAATGTTCCTTCTACAACACCACCCTTAAGCTCAAGAGCTGGGGCATTCTTTGCGAAATCTGCAAGTACTCTTGCAGCTGCTGTAGCATCTTCCTTGCAGATTGCAAGACCAGTTGGTCCCTCTAAACAACCCTTAAGGCCTTCGAACTCTGTTCCCTCGATAGCAAAATTGACCATTGTGTTCTTGTATACCTTGTATACAACACCAGCTTCTCTTAAATTCTTACGGAGCTGTGTATCCTGCTCAACTGTAAGACCACGATAGTCTACAACTACTGCAGTAGCAGCGCCTTCAAGATTTGCCTTGATCTCTTCTACTATTGGCTTCTTTAACTCTACCTTTGCCATAATGCGCCTCCTTATTTTACTAATGACTGCACATTCAAGATATAAAAAAACTCTCAAAGCCATAAGACTTGAGAGTATATTGTTAAATCAATTAACGATATCTTTCCTCGGTAGGTGATGTGATATCTTACGCCTTGCGGCACCTACTGTCTTCGGCAGTTCATCGTTGCCTAATATAACACACTACGATTACAGTGTCAACTATATTTTAAATTATTTTCTTATTTTCTTTTATTTTCTCCTATATCGTTTCCTCAACCGCATCCGCTATAGCCGATGCGATAGCCTCAAAATTGTAATCATATAGGTAATTATCGTAGTCATTGTTTATAAATCCAGTTTCTACAAGCACCGCTGGCATCTGCGTTCTTCTAAGGACCGCCAGTCCTGGGCGCTCTTCTACATTTATGTTTCTAAAACCAAGTTTTTCAAGTTCATTGTTGATGTTCTGTGCAAGTTCGTATTTGATTCCGCTTTTGTCATACACCAGAGTCTGCACGCCGTTGTAGCCATTTGGCTCGGGAGAAGAATTCCTGTGAAGGGATATGAAATAATCCGCCCCTCTTTCATTTCCTATCTGCGCCTTTCTCGCGGGCGAATCGTACACATCCGTGGTTCTGGTATATTCCACGTCATAGCCTCGCCTTTCCAGTTCATCTCCGAGTGCAAGTGCAAGGTTAAGGTTGTCATTCTTCTCAAGGCGTCCCTCGTAGGATGCCCCGTTGTCATAACCGCCATGTCCGGCATCTATCATTATCTTTGCAGCCATAATATATAACCTGTTTTTTCTATATATTATGTCATTTTCGCATTTTCAAGAACTCCTATATAATTAATTCTTAAACCAGAGATTCAGATCAACATCACCGTACACGCCGTCAACACTTCCGGATTCTGTGTACTGCCATCCCGTATATTTATATGGAAAGTTTGGGACATTTGCATAGTGGGCAAGCCACAGCTCGTAGTCGCCAAGTCTGTCCATGTCAAGGCACTGGGCAAACATATTTCTGCTGGCATATATCATAGGCGTGTATCCTGCCGCCTTGATCGTCTCACAAAAGCCTACCACACCGTCTGTTCTCTCATCAACAGAGGCATTGTCGCCCCTCGCCTCGTTATCGCCTATAAGCTCTGAGTCGATAACTATAGGATATGTGACCTTCATCTTGCCGATCTGCTTCAGAACAAACTTTGCTTCCTCCACACCCTCATCATATGTTATTGCCTGTGTAAAGAAATACAACCCGGTCGGGACCTTATGTTTTATGACAGCTGCCTTGTTGTCCTCAAAGCTTGAATCAAGCATGAGTCCACCCTCTGTGTAACCTCGATATCCAACCCGGAGCATAACAAAGTCTACATCCTTGTTCGCTGACAATGTTTCCCAGTCTATATCTCCCTGAAACGTTGACAGATCCACACCCACAAGGGTTTCGTCTATATTATCATCACTGTAGTGCATATACCCGTCATCTCCAGTGTAGAACCGTTCTGTATCTAGATTGTTTCTGGCAACCTTGTCACTTATCTTATAGAGCAGCGCATCCGGTCCTAGATCACCGACATTGATATACGCTGTCGGTATGTAATTCCAGTAATTGTCATATATGCTGCTGGTTATCTCGGTGTCCTCTATCGTGTACCCGGCTTCATAGCTGAGCCCCGGTGAAGCCTTCGAACTTGTAAACCCCCACGCCCGACCTATCACTGTACCTATTATAAGTCCTATTATCAGACATATCGTGCCAACAAGTATGCACCAGTTTCTGGTAAACTTTTTCACCTGAATCGTATCCATAACTATATCATCTCTTTCTTCTGTTGTGTCTAGCTGTATAATCCTTCTGTCTGTTGCTGTTATTTGCCTTCTGTTTGTTATATATTTTTTGTTATCTGTTTCCGCCATCCGCTTCTTCTGATCAGCTTACCGCGTTTTCTATTTTACCAGCCCACTCCCGATATGTCGTCTTAATTTTCCTGACATATGGTGTGAATACAAACATAAATGTCAGACAAGGAAATGTTCTGTTCCAAGACGCAGGTGTATGATCTTGTCATATTTCTTCTTGATCGAATGTCTGAACTTCGCGCACTCCTTAGGTGAAAGCATTCTCTCCAGGTCACCACCCCTGAATATTGTCTCGTCACAGAGTATCTTATATTTTACATTCCAATCATACATAAGACTTGTACAGTTATCTATGCTGAATCTAAGCATACTCCCCTTATTTCTTCCCATGAACACATTTATATTCCACATCCGCTTAGCCACAGAATTCTTCGCGTCGAACACAACCTCCGCGCCCGGAAACTTTCGCCACACAGCATTAAGAAATCCCTTCAGTCTCTCACGGTCAAAATACTTTGTCATATCGTATAAAACAAATAGTATCGCCGTGTCACGTGGCTTTGTTATCTGCTCAAGCCATCTATAATCAAGTATATTCTCACCTATGTTCACCTCTCTGTCTCGGGTGTCCATGTATTTTCTGCGCAGATCTATCCTCTCAGGCAAATCCACGTTGTACCACTTTATACGACCGTTATCCACCCTGCCAAACATCGTGTCAAGCTCGGCTCCAACATTTACGATTATGCCATCGGCATATCTGTTGATGAAGTTTCCTACCCTGTCATCCATTGCCACCAGCCTCTCCATGATAACTGTTCTGTCATAGAATGTATACTGGGAATTTCTGTTCTTATGTTCTATTCCTATCTTGTCCGCCAGTCTGATAGATTCTGAATCCTCATAGAGTTTCGGGTATCTCTCCGCCATCATGGCGCGACACCATATATCATTCTCTATATCTGCCGGCACAAAATCCGAATCTCCCTTGATACTCGCCACTATCTTTTTTATTACGGTTTTGCATTCAGGAATATATGGGTGGTCAAAATAATCATGCACCACAGAATAATACTGGTAAAAGTTGACCTTTGTGCTTGTTCTCTTTATCTTGTCGTACAGTCTCCTCGCATAACAGTTGAGCATGTCACCATCGCTCGTGAATATATCTATCTCATCGCATATGTCTGTCAGATCTGAGTACACAGGACTGGTAACATCCACTTTTCCCTCCGAGTCCTTTACCCAGTACTGTCTGAGAAAGCTTCTGATCTCCGGAGTGTAATAGTAGCCGTACACGAACTTCCGCCTGTCTCCCATCTCCTGTTCCAGCTCACGGTCTTCAAACTCAGTGTCGAGAACTGGAGAGCACAATATCAGTTTGTCTGGTCTTCTGATTCCCGTCTTCCAAAGCTGTATCGCGACCGACAGTGCAAGGCATGCCCCCGACGAATCTCCAATCAGGACTATCCTGTTCGCATCTTCCTTCTCACAGAGTTTCTCATAGGCTCCCGCCAGCATATCAACAGCCTCCGCCGCCGAATGATCTGGGGCAATTGGATATACCGGCACGACCGCTCCATATCCTGTACTCTCCACGGTATCCAGCACAAACCTCCACTCATTTCGACTCATCTGAGATACGAAACCACCTCCGTGAAGGAACATGAAGTACTCTTTCACTGAAGCATTCTTTGGTGTTACATAGAAACACATGCCTCCCTTTTCAAACACCGAACGAATATTTATCTTGTTTTCATTGTAAACAGGGGGATTATAATCCTGCTTCTTCTGCCGTTTCACCGCCAACTTATATATATCTGAAGCTTTCATTCTCATATCATCAAGCATTATATGCCCCAGTTTTTCAAATGCCATGTTCAAATAATTCTGACTTCCCATTACTCACCTTTCCCGTCAAACGCCTATCCATCTCATGCAATTATTTTTGCACATGTACCACATTTAATCAAGAAATGATTTCATTTCCTGTTGCAATCTCGCCAATTTATGATATTATAATTGCGACAAGCATGGGCAGCTTCGATTTGTTTCGTGGTGCTAATGCTTGTTTCGTTGTAGACTGACCAGACTGCCAATCCATCGGTGGCAGTAGAAAGGCAAAAGCTTATGAATATCACAATGTTAAAGAGCAAAATTCACAGAGCTGTCGTAACCCAGGCCGAACTTAACTACGTAGGAAGCATAACTGTCGATTCAGAACTTCTGAAGGCGGCCGGAATCCTTGAGTACGAGCTTGTACAGATAGTGGATATAGAGAACGGCAACCGTTTCGAGACATACACCATCGCTGGTGAACCAGGATCTGGTGTCATGTGTCTGAACGGAGCAGCAGCCCGTCAGGTTCAGGTAGGAGATCACATAATCCTTATGTGTTACGCTTCCATGACTCCCGATGAGGCAAATGAGCATACACCTAAGGTCGTATTTGTAAATGACGACAATACCATATCAAGGATAACCGATTACGAAAAGCACGGTGAACTGTTCAGCTAAATGTCAAGTGATACCGGTGCAACTCAATATATAACGCCAAGCAGCGGCAGCCCATATACATGTTTACAGTATGTATGGGCTGCCGCTGTTTTTTAACGGACTTATTCTTCTCCGAGCAGGTACTCACACAGCTTTGCCATATCCGGCTCATCCAGCATTATGTCCGACTTTATATATCTCTGGTCATCATCCACAGGTGACAGTTTTGAGTGGATATAACATGTATGAAGTCTCGCCTGCCTTGCCGCCATGATATCACACACCGCATCATTACCAACCATTATAGAACGGTTTGGATTGATGTGATTTCTGTCCAACATCTGCTGATAAAATACCGCATCCGGTTTCATGGCACCAAAATCCGATGACAATGATATGTCTGTGAAATATTCCTCTATTCCAAGTTTCTGTATCTCCGGCAGTGTGTATACCCTCTGTGCATTTGAAAGCACATAAAGTTTCTTTCCAGAATTCTTCAGTCTGCCAAGCATCTCTTTCACACCATCATACAACTTTATATATTCAGTGGATGTCTTCCTGAACTCCTGTGCAGCCTTCACCGTGAGTTCAGCGCAGTCATCTGCATCCTGATCTTTCTTTCGCGTGAGCTGTTCGAACACATCCAGTATCTGTATCTCCGGGAATTTGAATTTCTTCTTTGCCATCGCCTGTTCAGCGCGTCTCACTTGTCTCTTATACTTTGACCTGAGTCCCGCAGGATTGTATTTCACGCCGTGCTCCGCATAGAATTCACACATATGCTTCCACACTGCTATATCTTCCTCGTCAGTGTGTATATCTATGAGAGTTCCATATAAATCGAATATTATATTGTCGTACATCCTGTTCCTCCTAGCAAATAATAATCCATAAATTTTCTATCTATTTCTTATCTTTTTCTTATCTTTTTTCCTATCTATACTTTCTATTTTATATTCCCTCTCTGTAGCCGGCTCTGATCCCGCCTATATATTTGGCTCTGGTTCTCGCCATGACCACATGGGCTCCGCCGACCATGCTGTGCTCTGATCTCACCGGCACAGCAACCGGTGCAAGGTGCATTCCTATCAAAGTATCTCCTATATCTATTCCCGCCTGTGCCTGAATATATTCTATTGCAACAGGCTCCTTCATCTCCGCATAAGCCGCAGTGGCAAATGAACCTCCAGCCTTAAGCTGCGGAACAACGTTAACTATAGGTATCCTGTTCTCCTTTGCGTACGCCTTCTCCACTATAATAGCTCTATTCAAATGCTCACAGCACTGGGCTGCCATATATATTCCTGTTCCCGAAAGTTCATCTAATATTGCACTGGCTATGCATTTGCCTATATCCTCACTGGAAAATGAGCCTATTCTCATATTTGCAACCTCGCTGGAGGAACATCCTATGACAAGTGCATCCCCTGGTTCAAGATTAGCAACCTCAAGAAGATCTCTCACGGCACCACGCACCTCCTGGTCTATCTCCGCCAGATGTCCAAACTGTTCTGTAGCTACGCCCTGTCCCTTCGGTCTGAGACCACCCTGGAATTCAGTCTCACCTGATGTCACCGTCATACTCTCAGCATCCGATACTACAGCCTCTCCGTCGCCCGTCACATTGACATACTCGTCCTTGTCTATGGACACTGGGACTCCGGTCTTCCCGAGCACAGTCACACCGCCATACCATGTGCTGTCCACCTCAAGAATATCCCCTACATTATACTCCATTGAATACTCATCCTTTTTCTGTATGATCTTTACCTTCATGATCTCTGCCTCTTTTCTATTCTAAGTCTCTATATACGTTTTATTATTTTATATAGAAGAGATCCATACATTACTATCATGACCTCCTCATATTCCTGTTTTGTCACATACTCTCCATAGGTGAGCATCTCATATGTCACCCCCGCCTCTCTGACCTGATAATCAAGCAGATCCAGACCATTTCTATTGTAAAATGCCTTTCTTCGGCATCTCTGTTCATAGTTTGGAGCATCTTTATCCAGCGGCTCTATATTTAGAAATATCTTCGTATCTCCATACTTTTCATGCACACACCTTAATATCTCTGAGCCATATCCGCCATCCCTGGCATCCTCGGCTATCGCAAGAAACATCAGTGTCTTCACGCTGTCATTTCCTATCACATAGGTCAGTCCGACAAATCTGTCACCATCCAGCACCGCAGAAAATTCTGCCTTACCCTGATGGCACCTTCTAGTCATCATCCACATAGGAGGTCTCTCCTCCCTCGGAAACGCCGTCACAAACAGTTGTCTGACCTGTTTCCTGTATTTATTTGCATTTACAAATTCCAATTGCATTTCTATCCCTCTACATATTTTATCGTAACATCTCCGGAATCAGTTGTCACCACACAGCATCCATTATATTTCTCCACAATTTCCGGAATGTCTATATCTCCACTCCGACTGTCTATAGTTATCTGCTTTGGTGATAAAAACGTTGCATGTATATCACCCTTGACTGAATCAAACACAAATGTCGGGCTGTCACAGCCCTCCACAAGTATGTCACCTTTCTTTGATTTGTAGGCCGATGTGTTGTTTGCAAGCAGATTGTAGCCTTCAAACTTTCCATCACCAACGCTGAACCTGATGTTGTCTGCCACAACGTTGACAACCGACAAATTACCACTATTCCCTTCATAATACAGATTTCTCACATTGATCGTAGCCAAGCTCACATCGCCCGATTCGCTCGCAAGCTGAACAGTGTCCGCAGTGACATTTACAAGATACATGCTGCCGCTCTTTTCCGTGACATCAAGCGTATTGCACCTTATCGACTGACTCGCTGATATCTGTCCTGACTCTGACACCAGTTCTATTTTATCGTACTGTCTTGCAGGGATCTCAATAGTTACATAGGGATCCTCACCAAATCCAATATCTGAGCCAAAGGTTCTGTCATCCTCACATGTAATCACAAGCGTATTATCCTCCACATAGATCGAATGGATCACCTCATCTGAATCATAATAATGCACATGGCACTTGCCATCCGCTGAGGACTGAAGATCCACAGCCATATCCTTCGCTGCCTGTATACTAACATTGTCAAACAGATCTTTGATGTCCACAGTCTTTTCCTCATATGAACTCTTGGCACTAGCCTTCTTCTCTTCTTTTATCTCTCTGCCCGCCTTGTAGCCCAGAACCGCCGATGTGACAGTTATTCCAAGGATCGCACATACAGCAAGCGCTATTATCGCCCGCATTAACCATTTGGCTGCTCTCAATATACTTACCTCCCTGTTCCTCCACCCATTATATATACAAACCGGGTGTAATGCAAATCATCCGGTATAGCAACCACAAATACCTCTTGCGGATACGGTCTTGGAAGGTATTCTTTATCGCATAAAAATTCCCCGGATCACAGTTTTTATTCTATGATCCGGAGAGATATTCCGCTAAACTATGATATTTAACTGTTTCACTATTTGCTGACCGCAACACTCTTTGGAGTGCTCCATGCGGAATAGTAAGTTTTCTTACCTACAGTCTTGTAGCTTCTAACGCTCACATAGTATCTCTTGCCCTTTGTGAGACCTGTGATATTCTTCGCAACGCCCTTGCTGCCTGCCATCTTTATAACTTTTGCTCTGGACATATTGCTTACAATGAATTAATGTAAAAATATACAATACATTTTGTGCATTTTAACAGATAAGACCACCAATGGAACCAGGCCCCTCCACTATCTCTGCCTAAAATAGAAAAAATCCACAGGTCGGCTGACATTTGCCAGATATCCTGTGGATCCTTAGACTTCATTATCACTATACAATTATTTTCCCAGCGCATTCGCCCTGTTGTCGATATTCTTCTGGAAATTTATAACCTGATGATCATACGTCTCATCCATCAGCTTCGACTGAATCATAAAGTCCGCTGTGGCTTTGTTGTTCGCCATCGGTATGTCATATACCTGAGCGATACGGAGCAGAGCCTTCACATCCGGATCGTGTGGAGCTGCCGTGAGGGGATCAGAGAAGAAAACTACAAAATCTATCCTTCCCTCGACAATCTTCGCACCAATCTGCTGGTCTCCTCCAAGCGGACCGCTGTTGTAACCCTTCACCTGAAGATTGGTTCTATCTGTTATCATGCGGGCCGTTGTTCCCGTTCCGCACAGCTCATGCTGGCTCAATATGTCCCTATTGTCCTCGCACCACTTGATGAGCTCTTCCTTCTTCGCATCATGGGCGATAAGAGCTATCCTCTTCTGTTTTGGTATGGTCATTGTGATGTAATCTGCACTCATATTTGTACCTCCTATCACTGCAATTTTATCTGTTCTTCTTCAATTCCAATACGGTCAATACGATTGATCAAGGCCGGCTTGTTTTTCTAAAAACGTCGCGTTCTTTCAGGCAACGATCCTTCTACGTTCTACCTTTTGTAAGTGTTACCCTTACATCCTTACTCTACCCAATCTGCCCATTATTTTCAATACAAAACATAACAATACAGAAAAATTTTACTACATTATTACATTTGCAATTTTGCCTAACTTCCCTCTGTTTTTTCTCCCATCTGTGTGGTATTCTCTTATAGAATGCTTTATAATTTTAAGTATTATTTCTTATTACATTATTTTGTAAAAATGTTTCCGTCCCAGCCAGAGCAAGTTCATTCTATCACTTAGTTTTTGGGGCAGAGCAATTTTTCATAAAGAGATACGCAGGCAATTCATGTGCCCGCTCAATTATAGTTTAAGGAGATTAACAAAATGAGAAAAATTGGCTTTGACAATGACAAATATCTGTCCATGCAGTCTGAGCATATCAGAGAGAGAATCGGACAGTTCGGGGACAAGCTGTATCTGGAATTTGGTGGAAAGCTGTTCGATGACTACCACGCATCCAGGGTCCTTCCGGGATTCGCACCGGACAGTAAGCTGCAGATGCTTCTCCAGCTTGCAGATCAGGCTGAGATGATCATTTCCATCAACGCTGCCGACATAGAGCGCAACAAGATCAGACACGACCTCGGCATCACTTACGATCAGGATGTTATCAGACTGATCGGCGTATACAAAGAAAAGGGATTATACGTCAGCAGCGTAGTCATCACAAGATACGCCGGCCAGTCTTCCGCAGATGTATTCCAGAAGAAGCTTGAAGCAATAGGAATCAAGGTTTACCACCACTATTCAATCGATGGATACCCAAACAACATAGAGAAGATAGTCAGTGACGAAGGCTACGGAAAGAACGATTATGTTGAGACCACAAGACCTCTCGTCATCGTTACAGCACCGGGACCTGGAAGTGGCAAGATGGCTACATGTCTCTCCCAGCTCTACCACGAAAACAAACGTGGTGTGAAGGCGGGCTATGCGAAATTTGAGACATTCCCAATCTGGAATATACCTCTCAAGCACCCTGTCAACCTTGCTTACGAGGCAGCAACAGCCGACCTCAACGACGTGAACATGATCGATCCGTTCCATCTGGAGGCATACGGCGAGACTACCGTCAACTACAACCGTGATATAGAGATCTATCCTGTTCTTGCGGCTATGTTCGAGGGAATCTACGGACACTGCCCATACAAGTCCCCTACAGATATGGGCGTCAACATGGCGGGAAACTGCATCGTTGACGACGAGGCATGTCAAGAGGCTTCAAAGCAGGAGATCATCAGAAGATATTATCAGTCACTGAACAGATTTGTCAGAGACGAGGCAACAAAGGATGAGGTCTACAAGCAGGAACTCATCATGAAGCAGGCAAAAATAACTGTGGATGACCGCGCTGTTGTCCCTGTAGCCAACAAACTTGCCGAGGAGACCGGTTCTGCCGCTGCAGCGCTTGAACTGCCAGACGGAACCATAGTTACAGGTTCTACCTCGGACCTTCTCGGACCTTCATCAGCAGTCCTCCTTAATGCCATCAAGATCCTTGGCGGCATAGACAAGAAGACACACCTGATCTCAAGGACATTTATCGAGCCTATACAGAAGCTCAAGACCCAGTACCTTGGCAGCAGGAATCCAAGACTCCATACCGACGAGGTTCTCATAGCCCTTTCAATGTGTGCAGTATCAGATCCGAATGCAAAGCTTGCACTGCAGCAGCTGCCAAAGCTTTCAGGATGCCAGCTTCACACATCTGCCATACTGTCAGCGGTTGATATGAACACATTCAAGAAGCTTGGAATCGAGCTCACAAACGAAGCTGTGTATGAGGGAAGAATGTAGCAAGCTAGTGGGTTCTCAAATATTAAGTGCATAAAATTTTCATCTTTTTACATAAAATCGGCAGAAAGATACAAGACATTTGAAAAATGTATCTTTCTGCCGATTTTTGGATTTTTATAGATAATTTTGTGGTCTTTTGAACGCCAATCTACTCTTTATATAAAAGCGTCGTGTTACCTCTTCTCCTTATACATCATAAGATGCGCCACAATAAGCAGTACACTTGATATCCATATCGACCTGAGTCCAAGGTGGAGTGTACACACGCCGCCTGCCCCGGCACCGATTGCGAATATGATAATTATTCCATAGTAGTGCATAGCCTTTCTGAGTGCCCCCAGCTCTTTATCTCTTAGATATACCGACAGGCTCTCCGTTCCGCTTCGAAGATTTCCTATGCACATCGTGCTGGCATATCCGTAGCCATTTACCTTTCTGAAGGTCTGAACCTGCATGGAGCAGGCAAATGACACAAGCATAGTGGCAAGCAGATTGAATCTCTCCGGTATGAACCCAACCACAAACAATATCACAATCTCCACCAGCACAACTATCTGTCTCCAATGTATCCTGGATGCATTCTTGTATCTGTGACCTATCCTCTCCGCCACCAGAACTCCCAGTGCAAATGCTATTATAGGGAAAAGATATCTCATTGCGATCCTCAGATCTCCCATCATAAGGTGCTGGCTCATGAGAACCACATTTCCGGTCTGGGCATTTGAGAATACTTCATCTCTGGCATTGTATGTATACGCATCCTGAAATCCGCCGGAAAGCGCAAGTATAGCACTTAAAAGGAATGTCTCCGACGTCTGTCTGAGTTCACGGTTCTTTCTCTGCATGTCTTTCATCCTTTTCCCTGTCTGTTTTTTAATAAATGCATCCTCTTCCAGTTACAAATATACAACTGATGTTGTTTATCCATTTGATCAAGACGCATATATAATAATCTTCTCTATAAAATAGCACATTTTCTAAAATTTACAAGCATATAAAAAACTGGAACCTCCCCCCTTTTCACATATCAGGGACAGATTCCAGTTCCTATAATTTTATAAAAATATACTATGTCATAATACGATTATGTTTAGTAAGCTGGCCATAAATCCTTACGAATAACTTTTCCTCTCGGACTATATAAAACAGTACCGATTATCTTCCCATCACTGGCCAGTATATATCTCTTATAGTTGATCAGCTTATCCTTTGAGTTATAAAAATAACATGTATTATATTTATCATTTATGGTAACCGACTTGCCTAGATACTTCATATTTGCATTGTACTGCTTGGAAATGTACTTTGCTTTTTTCCCTTTTCTAACTTCACCTTGTATTGAACTCCCTACGATCTTTCCTTTTTTATTTCTTAATATACTATAGGTGTACGTGTCAACCTTTCCTGCAAGCTTACCAATCTTTGTCTGTATTTTTGTCCTCATGGTTACTCCAACAAAAGTCTTACCATTACATTTACTAAATGAAGCCACATCAAAATAGTAATAATAATTCTGACTGTCATTAGGCAATTGCAGCTTATATTTATTTTTTGTAACCTTTATTGTTTTGTATAATTTGGACTTTCCACTACTATATTTTCTATTTCTATATAATCTTATATAATAACCTGAGTTCTTAGGAACCTTACCAAATTCTATATTATAGTATCTTGAATAAACGTCATAGCTTGTGCCTTTTTGCTTAAGCTCATAGCACTCATCAAAGCCGTATTTAACCTTAGGTATTGTAGCCGTTTTTATAATATCAGATGCTTCCCCAACATATATTTTTGTTTTTGATGTCTGATAGTCAAAATTCTCAGTATAAGCCACAATTTTAAATGTATAGACAGTCGCTGGTGTCAATCCGCTTAAATAATAAAATATTCTACCCTTGCTCTTCTTTGAATTTGATGGGATATACTGTCTTGCATTTTTGAATTTTGTCCACTTACGTGTTGTTGCATTATAGACATATATTTTATATCCAGTAACTCCCTCATCATACTTCCAGTTCAGCCTAACCGCGCTTTCATAATTTGATACAATTATATTTTTGTTATTTTTTTGCGTATCTCCTAAAGATATACCTGTAACTTTAGCAGGTCTCGTATATTCAAAATATGCTGAAGACTGCGCAGTTAAAACTGTCTTACCTGCATTTGTGCCATATGCCTTAACATAAAATTTATATTTTGTATTTGCACTTAACTTTCCAACTGTTGCCTTTCTCGTGGTACTGTTACATACTACATTCCACTTACCATTCTTATACATATACACTTCATACTTCTTTGTGCCCTTAACCTCGCTCCACTTGAGAGTGATACTGTTAGCAGTCTGTGTCGACACTATCTTGCTGATCTTGGCTTTTGAGATCTTGAAGTTCGCCTTATTTGTTCCCTTGTACTTGTCCTTGTACGTAATCTTCACTGTTGCCGTTCCCGGATAAGTGTTGTTCGCATACGTACATGCATAATCTGTTCCGTTCTTCAAAGTAACACGCTTGCCTTTGACAGTTCCGATGATCTTCACTGTCGGCTTTTTTGCTGCGCCATCATACACATACGACGATGTACTCAGACTGACGCTAAAATTGCTGGCGTCTATCTGAGGATCTGTCGGTGATGCGTCCCCCGGTGTTGCCACATCTGCAGCAACCACCGCCTGGGCATCCTCTGCCGCATACGCCTTTACCTCACCGCCAAATCCGGTGAAACTGCCAATTGCCATAACTGCTGACAACGCAAGTGCCAGCATTCTTGTAGATGTTTTTCTCATATCTGTCTCTCCTCTCTTAATAGATAACGTAACGTTTAACCATATACAGATTATACAACTTATTTTGGCAAATGTATACAAAATATTATCATTTACACTAACCTATTCTGCATAAAAAAGAGATCTGTCTTTCATCTGATTAAAGCTGAATAGCAGATCTCTTTTTTAATATGAAACTTTAATTCTACATCGCCTTCTTGTATATCTCAGTGATCTCCTCCTGTGTAAATACCACAGGGTTATTTGCTATGCTGGCTGCTGATACCTTCATGCAGTTCTCAGCCATCCAAGGAATATCCTTCTCCTCGATTCCGAGGTCTGAAAGCTTGACATCCAGATCAAGATTCTTCAGAAGAGTTCGGATCTTCGGTGCCAGATCATCCGCCGTGATACCACCAAATATTCTGGCGATCTTCGCAAACTTGAAGTGATCTCCCTTGTAGGATGCCTCGATGATAACAGGTGTCAGAGCTGCAAGTCCCTTGCCGTGAACTATATCCTTAAGTCCGCTGGCCGGATGCTCCATTCCGTGAGCCAGTGTAACTCCGGCTGTGTTGATGACCATACCACCTATGGTGCTGGCCAGTGTTATCTTCTCCCAGCTCTCCTGGGTTCCTCTACCCTTATATACATCCACAAGATTGTGGGCGATAAGATCAATCGCATACAGTGCAAGCGCATCTGTAAATGGCTGCGAGATCTTTGATGTGTATGCCTCCATGCAGTGGCACAGTGCATCGAATCCAACCGCTGCTAACACGTGCTTTGGCATAGTCTTCATGCAGTCCGGATCCACGATGGATACCTTTGCCACGATGGCATTGCATCTGAGCGACTTCTTGTCGCCATTTTCCGGATTGGTGAGAACTGCAAATCCATTTCCCTCTGAACCTGTTCCACAGGTTGTAGGAATAAGTACAAGCGGAAGTACCGTATCGCTGACCCAAGCGAAAATACAACCTTAACCTGATATCCGGTGGAAAGGGAATAGAGAACATCGTAAGCTGGGTATACATATCAGAGGATATATCCACATCCACATTCTTGAACGGAGGGGAACCTGCGGACTTATTCTGAATACCGGCAGATATATATTTGAGGAGGACATGACCGATGAAATCGTCAGACTGTGCCACCGCTATTCATTTCCTCTTTTTACCATGCCATGGGATACAAGGATATTTGATATAACCCACGACTACTACAACAGGATATTTGAAGACTCCAGGGATGATGGCAACATGACCGCAGCATTCCAGAATATCCTCATGGGGAATTCCCTGACCGACGAGCAGGCTGACACACTAAGAGGCTCCAGATTCAACAATGGCTGCTACAACGTTCTGTCCATCGATGCAGAAGCAACGGACGAGTTCATGTATGTTCTGCAGAAGGTCTGCAACAATACAGATCTTGTCTTTCATGCATTTGTATATGATGGCAGTCCGATAGTCATCCTGAGGTGCCCTTCCTCCGGATCCATCGCAGACAAATGCAATGACATCGCAGAGGCTCTGGTGGCAAGATTCCCGGACCGCAGCATACATATGGGTTCCGGAAGCACGGTTTTGTCCCTTACAGAACTCTCCTTGAGTTACCGCCGTGCAATTTCCGCAAGGGAATTTGCTGCAGACAACATATACTGTGATTACAACAGTCTTGGATTCCTGCGTATTCTTCTGGAAGTTAATGATGCCCAGCTCATACACTCATTTATCGCAGAGCAGCTCGGTGGGGTCATAGAGTACGACAAAACCCATCACTCAGCTCTGACGGACACTCTGTACGAATATCTTAAGTGCAGCGGCAGTGTTCAGCACATCTCTGAGAAAATGTTCTGCCACAGGAATACAATAAATTACAGGCTCCGGATAATAAAAGAAGAGCTGGAATATGATCTCTCCGATGCGGAGGTCAGATTCCAGCTCATGGCTGCATATAAGCTCAGAGAGATGCGAAAAGTATAACTCTCTCCAATTATATCTATTACATAAAATGTGCATACACTGACGCGAGTATGACCGTGAGTATTCCTGTAACTGCAATCGACAGACTACTCATGGCTCCTTCAACCTCGCCGATCTCCATAGCCTTGGCAGTTCCGATGGCATGGGCTGATGATCCCAGGGCAAGTCCCTTTGATATAGGTTCTTTGATACGGAATATCTTGAACACGATCTCTCCGATTATATTGCCGATCACTCCAGTCACAACTATGACTGCAACCGTGATGGTCACATATCCGCCAAGCTCTTCCGAAACACCCATTCCGATAGCTGTGGTTATGGACTTCGGAAGAAGTGTCACATAATCTTTATGGGAAAGCCCCATGACCTTGCACAACACAAGGACTGTAGTCAGACTCGTTATTACTCCGGCAACTATACCGCCGAGCACAGCCTTATAATTGTGCTTTAAAAGCTCCCACTGCTCATAGAGTGGGATCGCAAGACACACTGTAGCCGGTGTGAGGAACCAGCTCAGATACTTTGCGCCTTCATTGTACACATCGTAATCCACATCAGCCACAACCAGCACCACTATAGTCACTATGATGGACACCAGCAGTGGGTTAAGTATAGCTATCTTAAGTTTCTTTTTAAGTACACTTCCAAACATATATGCCAGAAGGCTTATAGTCACCCCTGCAAATATGGACGATTCAAACAGATCACTCATTTTCAGTCTCCTTCTTCCTGTCTCTCCTTATTATAAGCTGTGATACCCAGCCTGAAGCAAGCATGACCGTTATGATAACGACCACCGTTATGACGCTGACTGGCACAAGCACAGGCTTAAGCGTTCCCCACGACGACATAAGGCCCACACCGGCTGGTATGAACATAACCGGCATGATCTCTATGAGAAACTTGCCCACACTCTTCACATCATCCAGCTTGAGAATCTTCGTCTGCAGGCAGATGAACATGATCACCATACCATATATACTCGCCGGAATCGGTAGTGGAACTATATACTTAAGTATCTCTCCGATAAATGAGATGGCAAGGATTATAAGAAACTGCTTCAAATATTTCATCTTTTATGTCTTCCTTCTATATATTTATCATGCACATATGGAGCAACGATTCACAACCTTGGTATACATGCGCCTGTATACAACCTCCACATATCGGGCCTTTTTCATAAAAAAGGAGGTTCGATACACAGATATAGTTACTCTGTATATTCAAACCACCCTTTAACCCTTTGATTATTATATTCTCACTTTTATTTTATTCAATAGAATATTCTGCATTTTCTAAATTTTGATAAATATAACAATTTTTTTAATTCAATCTGAGAATATTTCGTAAATATTTCTATTGACTATTATTTTTGCAGGAATCTCATCCTACGAATTTTTCATGATCACTGTGTTCACGATATTCTCCACATACAATCTATCTCCTCTTGTCCTGTATGGCCTTAATGATCTGTATTATCGCAGTCGGTGCAAATGCAAGTCCCGCTATCTTCAGCACATCAGCCGCTCCAAGACTTACCACGCTGAACAGACTGTGAAGTCCCGGTATGAACAGGACCGCAGCCAGAAATGCCACTCCGGCTAAAAATGCATATACGCTGTATTTATTTGATCTAAATCCAAGCTTAAACATCGACTCCTCACTTCTGCAGTTAAAACCGTGGAACAGTCTGGCGAGTGTCAGTGTTGCAAATGCCATGGTAGTGGCTTTTGCCGGACTCACCGGCAGTCCAAGATGGAATGCTGTCATGGTCGCTACAGCGATGAGAAGGCCCTCCGAGAGCATCTTTGCCATAAAGTCAGATGTCAAAATTCCCTTCTTAGGATCCCTCGGTTTTTCTGATAGCAGCGATGGGTCAGCCGGCTCCATTCCTATCGCGAGCGCAGGAAGAGAATCTGTGAGCAGGTTGATGAACAACAGATGTACCGGTGCAAACGGAACAGGCAGGGCGGCTATCGAGGTGTAAAGCACCGCCAGTATTCCAGCTGTGTTTCCTGACAGCAGGAACAGTATCGCATTCTTTATGTTCCTGTATACATTTCGTCCATTTGACACAGCCTTGATGATGGTTGCAAAGTTGTCATCTGAGAGGATCATGGCCGCCGCGTCCTTGGACACCTCCGTGCCGGTTATTCCCATGGCAACACCTATGTCTGCCTTCTTGAGTGCAGGGGCATCATTGACGCCATCGCCTGTCATGGCTACTATATTGCCGTTCTTCTGCCATGCATCAACTATCCTTATCTTATTCTCCGGTGACACCCTGGCATATACAGATATCTTTGTTATGTCACGCGCAAGCTCCTCATCAGACAGAGCGTCAAGCTCCTCTCCCGTGAGCGCCATGTCTCCATCCTCGTATATTCCGATCTGCTTCGCTATGGCAACCGCTGTGATCTTGTGGTCTCCTGTTATCATGACCGGCTTTATGCCCGCACGCCTTGCATCGGCAACTGCTGCCATAGACTCCGGGCGTGGCGGATCCACCATGGACACAAGTCCAAGGAATGTAAATCCATACTCAGTATCAACTCCCAGTACCTCATCACTTTCCTTATATGCAAATGACAGTACACGGAGGCCATTTTCTGAGAATGCCTTGTTCTGAGCCTTGATCTTCGCTTTTTCTTCATCTGTCATAGGCTTTACGCCATCGCTGTATCTCACGCTCACGCATCTGTCAAGCAGCACATCCACAGCACCCTTGGTGAGTATGGTCGGCACCCCATGAAGCAGATACTTTGTACTCATAAGCTTTCTGTCCGAGTCGAACGGAACCTCCTCCATTCTGTCCATGCAGTCCCTGAGTACATCCTCCTTCAGACTCCATTTTACAGTCTCCGCAGGAACAGAGATACCTGTACCCTCCGTCTCCATGCCTGGCATCATGTGGACCTGGCGGAACATCTCAAGCAATGCATATTCCGTCGGATCTCCTATTCCTTTTCCATCCACTATGCTGGAATCATTGGTGAGAACCGCATCATATAGCAGATATCTGTGGAGCTGGTTATGGGAATCAAGCTCCTCCGGCTTGTAAAGTTTTCCATCCAGATATATCTCCTGCACGGTCATCTTGTTCTGTGTAAGTGTTCCGGTCTTGTCTGAGCAGATGACTGACACGCATCCAAGGCTTTCAACCGCCTTGAGGTTCTTGATGATCGCATTCTCCTTCGCCATCTTCTGGGTGCCAAATGCCTGCACGATGGTAACTATCGAACCTAGAGCCTCAGGTATAGCTGCAACTGCAAGGGCGACTGCGAACATCATGGAATCAAGCACCGCCATCTTCCTGTATATACAAAGGACAAATACCAGCGCACACACAATCATGATAAATGCGGCAAGTCTTGCACTGAACTTGTCAAGGCTTTCCTGAAGCGGAGTCTTTCTCTCCTTTGCAGCGTTCATCAATCCTGCTATCTTACCTAGCTCCGTATCCATTCCTGTTCCAGTCACAAGCACCTCTGCTCGTCCGTATGTAACAAGACTTCCTGAATACACCATATTTGTCCTGTCTGCAAGTGGCACGGAACCTTCTATTATTGCATCATTCTTTTCCACATTTGTAGATTCTCCGGTAAGTGAGCTCTCATTTACCTGGAGTGAGAAGTTCCTGAGTATCCTTCCATCGGCAACTATCATATCGCCCGCCTCAAGCAGTACGATATCACCCGGAACTATCTCTCGGGACGGAAGCTCCTGCTTCACACCATCTCTCATAACCTTTGCATTTGGGGATGAAAGCTGTTTCAGACTGTCAAGCGAACGCTCAGCTTTCACATGCTGCACTGTTCCCAGCACAGCGTTCATAACGAGTACCGCCAAGATTACTATGGTACTCTCGATATTGTCAGAAAACATAGAAATGACTGCTGCTATGATCAATATGATCACCAGCAGGTCACAAAACTGGCTGAGGAACACCTGTAATGTGCTCTTTCTCTTGCCTTCCTGGAGAACATTTTCTCCCTTCTCATTGCGGATCTCCTCTGCCCGCTCCGTCGACAGTCCGCGGCTGTCTGTCTTGAATTCTTTTAGTAATTCATCACCGGAACAGTTCCAAAAATTTTTCTCTGTCATACACACCAGACTCCTTTTCTTCTTATTTTCGGATACCAGGCACATGCCCGGGGTCCATTTTTCTATTTCCCAGATCAGCAATATTATCTATGCATCAAACATAATATCATCTGATCTTATATGCTTATCACGCAAAGAAAAGTCTGTTGTGTATTCAGCTATCTCTTTTTCTTACATACAACAAAGGAACGAGACCTTCATTGCATGATAAACACACAATAAAAGTCTCGTTCCTTTCAAGTTCTATATACACTACTATATATACTCCGAAAGCGTGCGTCCCGGTTCCCTGCACAGGTATGTCCCAGCCAGAAAACGTGATGACGAGATCGCACAACATCTTATAACCGATGCGAACTACTCCCTGATATTTCCGACATAATAACACGGGAACCCTTTGATTGTCAAAGGATTCCCGGCTAGTATTTGGTAAAGGAATTATAAACTTTTAATTCAGAGCATCATAGCCGCTCTCCTTTGTACGGATCTTAGTTGCAGTGCGGATCTCGTAGCTGAATATCTTGCCGTCTCCAACCTCGCCTGTATATGCCGCCTTCTGGATAGCCTCGATGGTCTTCTTCTCCCATTCCTCAGATGACACAACTATCTCAAACTTGATCTTCGGCTGCATCACCACATCTACCTCCGTACCACGGACAAGCTTCTTATATCCTCTCTGTGCTCCGCATCCCATAACCTGAGACACTGTGATTCCATTTACATCTATGGCATTCAACGCTTCCTTGACGTCCTCAAAGACCTCCTCGCGCACGATAGCCTCAACCTTTATCATCATAATAGATCTCTCCTTCCTATATCTTTGCTGTCCTACGAATCAAGTCCATTGAATGTTGGATATGCACTCTCGCCGTGCTCTGAGATATCCAGACCTACCTTTTCTTCTCTGTCTGTTACACGGAGCGGTGTGAAAAGTCTCACAATTCCAAGACAGATAAGTGTTCCGACTACGGCAACTACGATCGTAACCACAATGCCAACAAGCTGCATCAGGAACAAATGTACATCTCCGAATACCAGACCATCCCAACGAGCTACACTGTTGATCGAGCTCTTTGCAAATAAACCTGTTGCGATACCTCCCCAGATACCGCCGATACCATGACATCCAAATGCATCAAGTGCATCATCTATCTTCAGCTTACCCTTAAGGAATGATATTGTAAAGCAGCAGATCGGGCTGACAAGTGCACCAATGATGAATGATGACCAGATCGGTACAAATCCAGCGCCAGGTGTTATAGCCACAAGACCAACTACAAGACCTGTCGATGCACCGACCAGGGTAGGCTTTCCATCCTTTATCACATCTATTATCATCCATGAGAGCATTGCGCTGGCACTGGCAATTGCCGTTGTCATGAATGCATGTGCTGCAAGACCATTTGCGCCGAGGGCACTTCCGGCATTGAAACCGAACCATCCAAACCAAAGAATGAATGCACCGAGTGCTACAAATGGAATGTTGTGAACTCTGTATGCTGTGTTCTCATATCCCTTTCTTCTTCCAAGGATGATAGAGAATACAAGAGCGCTCACACCTGAACTTATATGTACTACATTTCCTCCCGCGAAATCAACTGAACCGATCTCTCCGAGGAAACCACCCTGGCCCCATACCATGTGAGCCATCGGATAATAAACGATGATCGACCAGAGCATGATGAAGAAGAACAACGCCTTGAACTTCACACGTCCGACCAGTGAACCGGTGATAAGCGCCGGTGTGATCATGGCGAACATCATCTGAAATGCAACGTATACAAGATGAGGTATATTGTCCGCATAAGGACCAGCCTCATCCATCTTTATCCCGTTAAGTGCAAACCACTTGAGATCTCCTATAACACCTCCGTGATTAGTGCCAAATGAGAGTGAGTAACCGAACAGCACCCACATGACAACTGAAAGTCCCATGATGGCCGTACATGCCATGATGGTATTTACAACATTTTTCCTCCTGACGAGGCCTCCGTAGAAGAATGCAAGTCCGGGTGTCATGAAGAACACCAGAGCCGCACAGATCATAATAAAACCAGTATCTCCCGTATTCATAGTTTCTTCCTCCTTAATTATACTCATCTGGGGAACGCGATATCTCATTCTCCCATGGGGACGGAGGTACCTGTCCCCTCCGTCCTCATTGTCGAAACAAAAAGGCGCCAAACGAATCTTTTCGATTCATTTGACGCCTTTGTCGTGATTTATAATAGCAGACTTCAGAAAATAATGCAAGGGGTAATTTTAAATTGTTTTTCACAAGCTATTTTGTTGTTTTTGCGAAGTTTCTTAACCAAATCTTTGTTGTCGGCTCAATTTCGATATACTGGACTTTTTTACGGCGTGCTATCCTACGCCACCCCTGTGGACTCCATTCCAACATTTCCAGCTGCTGCCATATTCGCATTTGCTGCAACCGGTATCCTCTCCTTACATGCAATTGCAACATCCCGCATGGATGGCACTGACACACTCTCTGTCTGCCAAAACCGCTCTGTAACCACGGATATTGCATGTGTGATATGTCTGTAATCATTCTCGCATCCCAGAGCCTCACTGACATATCTGTAATGAATTTCCTCAAGATATTCAACTATATCTATTCCATCATCAATACTATCTAAATTTACATTATCGGATGATATCATCTGATTCACATAGTCATGCAGCTCTGTCTCGTACTGGCAGTGTTCTCTAAGATTTCCAGGAAATATACTGTTGTGCGGATATGTGAATGAATCCGCCACATAGTGAACAAGCTTTCCGAGAAGAAAGCTCTGTCTGACAGTTCCCATTCCGCCTTTCTCAAGTTTCTTTGTGAGTTTTTCCATATACTTCATGACATTTTCGTAATTGTGTCCTCTAAGTTTCTCCTCGCCACGGATGCTGCCCCTGAAATAAGTCAACATATTGATATCCGGCTCTATGCTGCCAAATATGAACGCCGCCTTCTGCAGCTTAGATGCGCCGGCATCCATGTGATCCATAATATATCTGCTCAGATTCATGTGGTCTGCTGTTCTCATATTTAACGCCTCCTGCCTGTTCTGCCATCAAGCACAGCTTGATAAGCTTCTCATGTACAAATGTATCCTCTATATCTTTTTCGTTGTATATAGTGTAAACGATAGATATAAAATCCACAGGAAGAAACTATAAATACTTTCTAAATAGACCGTAAAATATTCAGAAATTCATGGCAATTAAGAGAGTTCCAGCAGTGATGCATACCACGCCAACAGCCGCTTTCTTGGTCAGCTTTTCATGGAACACGATTCCTGAAAATGCAATGGTGATGAGCATGCTCAGCTTGTCTATCGGTACTACCACGCTTGCCGGTCCGTCCTGAAGTGCCCTGTAATAACACAGCCAGGATGCTCCCGTGGCTATTCCGGAGAGCGCAATAAACAGCAGCTCCTTCTTCTCTATGCCCTTTATCTCATGCTGTTTTCCTGACACAAACACCATAAGCCAAGCCATGACAAGAACCACCGTTGTCCTGATCGCCGTGCCCAGATTTGAGTTGATATCCGATATCCCTACCTTGCCGAGTATCGCTGTCAAACTGGCAAAGACAGCTGAGAACACCGCGTACAGCAGCCAGCTGCCATGCAAAAGTCCCATTTCCCGCTGTTTCTGTGCCACACTGCCACCGTCTGTTGACATATGTTCGACATCTTTCCCTGACAGCTCCTGATCATCTGCAGTTTTCTTTTTGGTGATCATAAGCATGGTGCCCACACCTATCATAACTATTGAGATACCCTTAACCCAGGTGATCCCCTCATGTAGGAATATGAGGGCAAGCAGAATCGTGAGCACGGTGCTTGATTTGTCTATGGGAACGACCTTGTTGATATCCCCTTTCTGCAGCGCCCTGAAATAACACAGCCAGGATGCTCCGGTTGCAAGGCCGGAGGGGATCAGAAAGAGAAGTGTCTTACCGCTGATATGTGTGTCTGCAGTCCAGGCTCCTGTGACAAGAACCATCAGCCAAGCAAACAGCAGAACCACAACTGTCCTTATAGCCGTCGCCACATCAGAATCCGTCTTTCTTATACCGCATTTTGCAAGTATCGCCGTGATCCCCGCAAATGACGAAGAACCCACAGCAAATAATATCCACATTTTACGCGCCTCCCATTTATATGTGACCGTAAGCCACACTTACATTTATCATTTTGTATCATCTTTATAGCTAACAGGAAAATGATTAGAAAAAATTTTGATATTTGATTAAGGTTGCGGGCGTAACAGTTACTGCAAAGTGATTTATTCTACAATGGCGACGCCCGTCAGTCTGGAAAAAGTGAGCAGTGTATTTCCGTAAAAACAGCAAAGCCGCCCGGTTTCGGACGGCAAATTGGCACAGGCTGTGTTTTATGCTCCCCAAAGCAACATACCGATTGCCGTAGCGAGAATCATTGCGATAACGCAGGGGCGAACGCCGGAGAGAAAAGCGTTGACGCCGGCATATTTCATCAGATTTTTGAGTACCGCCGCAATTAAAAGTATAATAACGAAAGACGGAAGAACAACGCCGAGCGTACCAAGCGATATTCAGCCCTTCAATTCCGAAAAGATTTTCTATTGCATATCGGTTCAAATCCTTGTTTTCTCGCTTTTCTCAGTCTACCCGCAGCATACGGTAACCGACGCCGATATGCGTCTGAATGTATTGCGGACCGTCCTTTTGCGGCTCCAGCTTTTTGCGCAGGGTCGCCATAAACACCCGCAGAGAAGCAATATCGTTTTCCCAGCTGCTGCCCCAAATCTGCTGCGTGATATAGGTGTGCGTCAGCACCTTTCCGACATTATGAGAGAGCAGACACAAAAGCTTGTATTCAATCGGGGTCAGGTGCAATTCCTCCCCATTTAGATAAGCGCAGCCGGCGGCATAATCAATTTTAAGCTTGCCGTTTTGGAAAACGGGTGAGTTGGCGTCGCCGCTTGCCTGAAGCAGCAGCAGCCGTCTTTGCGTGACCCGAAGGCGTGCCAAAAGCTCCTCTATGGAAAAGGGCTTTGTCAGATAGTCGTCCGCCCCGGCATCCAGCGCCGTGATTTTGTCTTTATCCTCGCTGCGCGCACTGATCACAATAATGGGCATATTTGACCATGAGCGGATGCTTTCGATCACCTGTGTGCCGTCGATATCCGGCAGCCCCAGATCCAACAGAACGATATCCGGGTTATGGGAGGTCGCTTCTATAATAGCGCTGTGTCCGTTCTCCGCGGTCAGGTAGCGGTAATCGTGCGCCTTTAATGTTGTTACGATCAGATTGCGGACGGGACGGTCGTCCTCCACAACGAGAACAAGGGGTTTATTCATTCAGAGTCACCTCGCTGAGCGGTAAAGTAAAGGTAAATATGCAGCCGTGCGGTACGTTATCCGTAAGCGTCAGAGTTCCGCCGTGCAGCTCTACGATAGATTTACACAGGGTAAGCCCGATCCCGAAGCTTCTGCGGCTGTCTGCGACGGTATTTTTTCCGGTGTAAAACATCTCAAAAATATGCGGTTTCATATCGTCTGCAATTCCGTTTCCGTTATCGATGACTCGGATCACGGCATCCCCGCCCTGTTTTTCGGCACTTACGCAGATCTCGGAGCCTTGTTCGGTATATTTCAAAGCATTATCAATAAGGTTGACAATGACCTGCACGATAAGCTGTGCGTCCATACGGGCAAGGATCAAATCGTCGCACCTTACCGTCACCTTGTGTCCGACGGATTTTTTCTTCAAATGCGAAACGGCTTCGTTGACCACTTCGTCTACAAGCTGGTCGGTAAGCTCCAGCTTCAGGCGTCCGTCATTCAGCCGTGTAACATACAGCAGATTTTCCACCACGCCGATCAGCCATTCGGAATCGTCATAAATATCTTTATAGATCTGCTGCTTGGTTGCTTCGTCCAGGCAGTTTCCGTTATGCAAAAGCGTGTCCGCATTACCCGAAACGGAGCAAAGCGGCGTGCGCAGATCGTGTGAGATCGACCGCAAAAGGTCGGCGCGCAGCTGCTCGCTTTTTGCAAGATCTGCCGCCCGTTCCTTTTCGGCGGCGTTGTGAGCATTATCCATTGCCAGCGCACATTCGTTCACAACCGACAGTACGATGCTGCTCTCAAATGAATCGGGCCTTTCGGGTTTCATCGGTATCCCGATTACACCGTATACTCTGCCGCCTGCACGGATCGCAAGATAAAGACATTCGGATTTTCCAAACTGTGCTGTCGCTGCTCCTGCACGGCAATCGTTTTGAAGCACCCATTCTGCGGTCTGCCGCTCTGCATCGCTTAGCAGCTTTTCAGCGTGTGTATCCTTTTTTTCGGCATACAGCCGCCCGGACAACATTCCGTTTTCGCCTTTCGTATAGGCAACAATGCTTCGGTCAAGCAGCCGAGAGAGCTGCATACAGGTCACGCTTAAAACATCATCGTTGCTTTTTGCTTTTTGCAACAGACGGTCAGTGTCGAACAGCACCTGCACACGGAACGCGGAGCGAGCCGAAAGCCTTGCATGATCTTTCAGCTTCGAAGCAAGCGTGCCGGTGAGAACGGAAGACGCCAGCATGACTGCAAAGGTAACGGGATAGCCTACGGCATAGGTCTGAAAGGACAACCTAGGTTCGGTAAGGAAAAATCCGAACAATACAACACTTAGAAGTGAGCCTGCCATACTGCAAAGGTATCCTTTGGTCAAAACGGAGATCATCAGCACACCTAGGATGTATACCGTAACGATATTGGTATCGGGAAAGCCGAGATGGCCGAACAGAAACCCGATCGCCGTACATACGGCAAGCACCAGAACGGTCACGACAATATCCCGCAGCGACGGTATCTCTGCACCTAAGAACAGACGGCGTCTGTGCGGCTTTGTGTAGTTCAGTGCGTCGGGAATAATATGAATGTCAACGTTGGGGGCGGAGGAGATAAGCTTTTCGGTGAGAGTCGGTCTTCCGAACAGCCCTCTGCGTCTGGCACTGCTTTGCCCGATCACGATTTTTGTGACATCGGAAAGCCTGACATATTCCGAGATCTGCAGCGGTACATCCTCGCCGTGCGTCTTAACGATCTCGGCGCCGAGCCTTTGCGCGAGCTGTATGTTCTGCGAAAGTCGGGACTGATCCTCATCATTTATGACCGTATCCGTCTGCACATAGATGGCGGTAAATCTTGCATGAAGGGCCTTAGCCATCTTTGCGGCGGTGTGTATGATCCTTGCATTGGACGGCGAAGAGGATAGGCAGACAAGGATATGCTCGTCTGTATCGAATTTTGACTGTTCGGTTTGTACTTTCATCGGTTTCACCGCCATTTTTATTTTATTTTATTATTATACAGTAAAACTGTAAAAAAAACTACCGCAACCTAAAAATCATTCTTCTGCCCATCGGAAAGAATAATATCGACATTTCCGTGCGTTTCACGAAAACGGCGGATCTCACATAATATTTCACTTTCGGACAGTCCCTGCGGCAGCAGAATTTCGGAAGGCTCACGGGATTCGTTTTCCTTTAACAGTGCTTTTCTGTTTTCTTCAAGAAATCGATCCAGCCTGCTCATAAGATAAAATCCGAAAGCAAATATGCCAAGCAGGCTGACGATCAGTAATAGCTCAGCCATCCTCATTCACCTCTGTTAAATGCGAAAACACTTCTGCAGTTCTTTGTAAGCGCCGAGAACCAAAAGAGTGATATTGTCCGTAAGAACGGTGTCCGGCGAAACTGCCATATTTATCTTTCCGTTCTCCTTGGTTGCCATAATATTGATGCTGTATTTTCTGCGGATATCCAGCTCTCCGACGGTTTTTCCGATCCAACCCTCCGGAACCTCTACCTCAAAAATGGCATGAGCCTCATCGACCTCGATGTAATCCCGTACGTGATCGGCGGTATAGCGAATAGCAGCCCAATTTGCTACTTGCTTTTCAGGGTAAATTACTTCGTCCGCTCCGTTACGCAGAAGAAATTTCTCCTGAACATCACGCTCGGCGCGGGACACAACTAATTTTGCGCCGAGTTCTTTCAGCAAAGAAGTGGTTTCCAGCGAATTTTGAAAATTTCCTCCTATGGTGACTATGCACACATCAAAGTTTCCGATTCCGAGCGACTTTAAAAATTCCGTGTTTGTGCTGTCACCTATCTGTGCGTTAGTAACGATCGGCAGAATCTTATTGACCCTTTCTTCGTTGCTGTCTACCGCCATCACCTCATGCCCGAGCTTATTCAGCTGCAAAGCGATATGCCTACCGAATCTGCCGAGACCTATCAACAATATGTTTTTCATAATATAGTAACTCCTTTATCCGACTGTGATTTTTTCGAGCGGCAGCTTTGCTCCGCTCTGATTTTTATTGGAGACCGCCGCGTAAATCAGGGTAAGTCCGCCGACTCTGCCGAGATACATCAAGACGATCAAAATAAGCTGAGAAAGAACACCGAGCTGCGGTGTGATTCCAAGGGTAAGCCCGACCGTTCCGACAGCGGACGCCGTTTCGTAAAGGCAGGTGCTAAGCGGCAGACCTTCTGCCGTGCTGATAACAATGCCACCGACAAAAAACAGCATGAAATACATTACGGCAACGGCCGCGGCGTTTTTCACTGCCGAACCGTCAATGCGCCTGCCGCAGACTTCGGCATCGTCCTTTTTGCGACAAACGGAGAATGCACTCAGAATCAGAACGGCAAGCGTGGTCGTTTTCATACCGCCTGCCGTGGAGCCGGGTGATCCGCCGACAAGCATCAGCAGAATCATAATTGCCTTAGAGGAACCGGTCATAGTGGGAAGATCGGCGGTATTGAAACCGGCGGTTCTCGGTGTGACAGACTGAAAAAGCGACGCAAGAATCCTTTCGGTGAGCGGCAGTCCCATAAAATCGCAGAAGAAAAAGAATACTGCGGGAGCGATAATGAGGATTGCCGTTGTTACCAATATGACCTTGCTCTGCATCCGGTATTTTTTGAAATGCCACTTGTTTGTGCAAATATCGTCCCAGGTCAAAAATCCAATACCGCCCACAATAATTAAAAGCATAATTGCAATGTTTATTGTAGGCTCTCCGATGTATCCCGTAAGAGACGGGTATTTGTTTTCTGCGGTGCCGAGTATGTCAAAGCCGGCGTTGCAAAAGGCGGAAATCGAATGAAATGCCGCCATCCAAATTCCCTTGATACCGAAGTTTCTGCAAAATGTCGGCAGCATGACGATCATTCCGATAAGCTCGATCAAAAAAGTTCCCCGTACAATAAAGCGGGTCAGGCGGACGATCCCGCCGACCTTCGGGGCAGAGATGGCGTCCTGCATGGTACTGCGCTGCATCAGCGATATTTTTCTGCCGGACAGCATGGCGAAAAATGCCGCAACTGTCACAACACCGAGCCCGCCTATCTGGATCATCAGCAGTATTACCGTCTGCCCGAAAGCGGACCAATAACTGCCCGTATCCTGCACGACCAGCCCCGTAACGCAAACGGCCGAGGTCGATGTGAACAGCGCCTCGTGAAACGGCGTAACAACTCCGGCAGTCGATGAAAACGGCAGCATCAATATCAGTGCTCCGATCAGAATAACCCCGGCAAAGCCCAAAACGATCAGCTTAAAGGATGACAGTCGCTTTTTTCTATGTGTAATTTCAGACATATATACTTCTCCTGTTTTTGTTTGTTTACAAAGAGTATATTATGAAATATAAAAAAACGGTGTAATGATCCGGTGTACTGTATTAAGATTGCATTAAGGCGCTCATTCTTTGAAAAAACAGCGCAGAGTATAGCAAACGCTGAAGGCCTTGAAGCCCTCGGCTTTGACAAAGACACCGCCGAAGGTGCTATATCCATTCTGACAGAACTTGGCATCATATCATGATCAGACACTCGAATAAAATACCCCATATAATTTCTGGAAATAAAAAATTTCAGAATTATATGGGACATTTTATGTCTGTTCTATATTTCTACTAATAAATTATTCACACAAACATATATATCATAGATAATCATACACTTTACAAAAGTCCCTTAACGTCCTCCGCGATCATCTCTGCATCAAGACGATTATCCTTAAGAACCTCTTCGACATCGTACCTGTCAAGGAATTCCTTCTTAAGACCATAATTCAGCACCTTCATATCTGAATCGCCATAGAATCTTGCAATCTTCTCACCGAATCCGCCGTCCAGTATACCATCCTCGATGGTGACGACAACTGAGTGGTCTGCCTTGAGGCTTTCAAGAAGTTCCTCATCGAGACCTGTGATATAGTAAGGATTGATGACAGTGGCATCTATACCAAGCTCGCTCTTCATCTCGTCTGCTGCAGCATTTGCCAGACTGTAGAAGGTTCCAAGGCCGAGTAGGGCAACCTTACTTCCCTTCTGTGTCACCTCATATTTATTCAGATCTCCAAAGTTCTTCGTCACAGGGCTTCCACTTACCATTGCACCGCCTGGGAGCTTGATGGCCACAGGATGCTCATTCTGCTCTATGCTCCAGTCAAGCATAGCAATATACTCTTCCTTTGTTGTCGGAGCAAGATATACAAGATTCGGGATATTTGAAAGCATAGGGATATCCTGAAATCCCAGATGTGTCACATCATTCATTCCATATACAGATCCTGCAAATGTCACTATAGTGGCTGCATTGTTGTTGATACAGAGATCCTGAGATATCTGGTCAAATGTTCTCTGCACAAATGAGCTGTACACACCGAACACTGGTTTTCCGCCGCCTGCTGCAATTCCCGACGCAAGTGCCACCGCTGTCTCCTCTGCGATTCCCACGTCGACAAACTGCTTTCCGGCCTCACGTCTCTTATCCTCTGTAAATCCTATAACTGTCGGTGTTCCCGCTGTGATGGCAACGACCTTTGGATCCTTCTTCATCTTGTCAAGCAGGTAATCACAGGACACGCTTGAGTAGTCCTCCTCGTCACCTTCAAATAACGATCTTCCTGTCTCTATGTCAAATGGTCCGCTGTAGTGCCACTGCTCCTTGTGCTCCTCAGCTGGGGCATAACCCTTTCCCTTGAGGGTTCTGATGTGGACCACAACAGGCTTCTTTGAATCTTTTACCTTCTGGAATGTGTCTATGAGGGCTGCCACATCATTGCCTTCATGCACGTAATAATAATCAAGTCCCACGGCGCGGAACAGATTGCACTCTGCTGTTCCATTAGTGTCTCTGAGTAATCTGAGATTTGTATAGAGTCCTCCGTGGTTCTCGGCTATGGACATATCGTTGTCATTTACAACTATGATGAGGTTGCCATCCAGCTCTTTAGCGTAATCAAGTCCTTCAAGGGCCTCTCCTCCTGACAGGGAGCCATCACCTATCACCGCTATCACATTTCCCTCTGCGCCCTGAAGGTCCCTTGCCTTTGCAAGACCTGCAGCCAGACTGATGGATGTTGAGGTATGTCCAACCGTGAAGAAGTCGTGCTCGCTCTCGTGCGGGTTGCTGTAACCAGTCACATCATCATAGTGCTCCTCATAGAGGTATGCATCCTTTCTTCCTGTGAGCATCTTATGAGGATAGCTCTGGTGGGACACGTCATACACAATCTTATCCTTTGGTGATTCAAATACATAGTGAAGTGCTATGGTTGCCTCCACCATACCAAAGTTCGGTCCAAAATGTCCGCCGTGCTTGCTGGCTCTGATGAGAAGTGCATGTCTCATCTCGTCTGCAAGTGTTCTCATCTCGTTTACTGTCAGTTTCTTTACATCCTGTGGTCCATTAATATTTTCAATATACATTTTTATTTATCCTCCTGTTTTTACATGGTGCATTCGCCATCGGTAATTTTCCCGTCCCATACAAGCTTGCCGGTCTTCACGGCCTCCTCATATTTGGATATCTTGTAATGTAATCTATCCATGGTGGCTTCGATCTGTTTTCTCTGCTCCTCAAGCTTCTCATACTGCTCCTTAAGGAGATCCAGCCTCGCGCCAAATGTAGCATCTCCCATCTGGAACAGTTTTACATATTCAATAAGCGCCTCTATCGGAACACCAGCATTTCTCATACATACAGTGTGTTCAACCCAATCGACATCCTTTTCCTGATAATCCCTGTTGCCACTGGCATTTCTCGCTACAGGAGGGATAAGCCCGACCCTCTCGTAATACCTGAGCGTATCAGCGGTGATATCAAACTTTTCACTTACCTCTTTGATAGTCATATTGCCACCTCTTTCCTAATTTCAAGAAAACCTTTCTATTTATAGCTATATGCACTCACACAATACCTATATGTTACATTGAATATATCACTTGGAGTTCACTCTAAGTCAACCCCCAATTTTCACCCCTTATGGGGACGGAGGTGCCTGACCCCATACAGAATATAAAAGAGGCGGGCAACGTAGTTACCGCTGTCCGCCTTTATATACATAAATATGTAAATTTTTATGCTACGCACTGATTCCAACTGTCGAGCAGATGTTTACTGCAATGATATCATCCACTGTTACTCCAAAGATGGTGGCCAGAATGATCAGGTTATCTACGGTTGGCATAGCCATACCTTTCTGCCACTTGTATATCGCATTTGGAGTGGCAAATCCAAATATATCCTGCAGATCCTTTACAGAAAGACCTGCATTCTGTCTAAGCTTCACAATATTTCTGCCTGTTCCTGTCATGTCAATTGTTGGTACATTACACATAATACTTCCCTCCTAAAATTCTCATCTCATCTGCATTGCTACAATTGTGGACCGCGCAGAGCGCATCCCCTGGCGCTCCTAACGATCTGACACATACAATCTCTGCCATGTCTCTCCCTTTCTTTTATCTCTTAGTTCTGGCAGATTTCTTCTTCACAAAGACGAGTTCAAAAACACAAAAACGCCCATCTACATGAATACTTATATAATACTCACATAGATGGACGTTTTTTTGTACATCATGATTCCAATCTATAAATGCTGATAGATCTGGCTGATCTCAGTCTATCGAAACCTATTTGATCTGTTATGTATTTGCTCAGATCATTCAGGTCAGCATATTTGTATGATCATGTTCCGTACGCTCTCGCCCTGCACCATATGAGTACATATGTTCACGCAGCTTATCATCTGTATGTAAAGTATTCCCTGCCACATCACTATTAAACTCTCGGGTTATGTATTTAGCGAAAACTATACTTGACATGATTCTTTCCTTTCCTGACTATCCCTTCCGGGTTCCTTTTCATAAGTCATTTTTTATTGGTGTGTCCTGATTTTCTTCTTTTATTTGACCACCTAAACTGTACTCTACCACAAATATAATTATTTGTCATTACACCGCTGGTATAAAATTATTTTATCCCCGGATCGACCTTTATCCCCGGCTGCTTCAAGCTCCCTCTCTATCCAGGTCATGATAACATCCACCAGATACTCCTGCTGTCTTGGGCCAAGCTCCACTCCCGGGGCAAATGTATGCCACTTACGTATGCATTCCCGGCAGCATGTAGCCGTCGCATGCTGTGCCACAAACACCGGGTGTCCACGCATGGGAGTCTGCTTTCCGTCATTTGGTATGAATGCCGGAGCTTCCCTCTGCGCTATGAAATCCCGTGCATGCTGTCTTATGGTATCCAGCCCCTTTTCATGTATATAGTCGATATCTTTCTGTGTCAAATGAAATCCACTGCGAAATTTCGACCTTCCCAGACGCTCAAAAAGCCGGGCGTACCATTCTTCCTTTGTCAACCCTATCATCTCCATGTAATTCTATAACAGAAAGTCTCTACAACTCTTCATCATTTCTCACAGAAAAATTCTATCTCCTCGCCAAGCGGTCCATGACAGAACGCGATCCTTGCCGGAAACCTTGGATCCGACTGGATCTCTATGTCCTTTGGCTCCACAAACACCTCATATCCTGCCTTTCTCACTGCCGAAACACAGGCATCCACATCCTCTGCAGCAAATGCAAAATGTCTTATATTTCCCTGCGGAAGCGGTGACTCACCATCCTCAAACACCTCGATGATGCCATCTCCAGTGTCAAACATGATCCCGCCATCCCATTTTCTCGCAACTAAAAGTCCCAATATATCACCATAAAACTCTGCTACATTCTTATACTCTTCGCTGCAGCAGCACTTAAGTGCCACATGATGTATTCCTTTTATAAGCGCCATCGTATTGCCTCCTTATGAAAACTGATTCTAAAAGCTGATTGAACCTTTATGATTAATATATATCTAATCCGTGCATTTTCCAAGTTCATTGTTCACTATCTCACGAATCTCATATAAAAACCTCTCATATAAAAATTTGTTGAAAAAGTCCACAAAAAAGCTCTTGCTACTCGTATATATATTGAGAGTTAACGATATACCAGTTACAATAAATCATCGGGACGATACGATGGGCTTTACAATAAGGAGGTTTCAACTATGAAAAAACGAATAACAGCATTACTACTCAGCGCCTGTATATGCGCAGGTCTTGCCGGCTGCGGCACAAATACACCGGGGAATAATCCTGGTCACACAAAACCTGATTCGTCGGTCACTTCACTCACTGACAACATCTCTGTGACTCCGGTCAAAACGGATATAACATCATTTGACCAGCTAAAGAACGGAATCAATGAATTCTCTATGAATATGTATTCTGCACTTCCAGCTGACAAGAACATATTTTACTCGCCTTACAGCATTGCAAGTGCACTGTCCATGCTGGATGTAGGTGCAGACGGCGCAACAAAAAAAGAGCTCGAAAATGCTCTCGGCATAACAGACCTTGATGAGTGGAATGATGAGATGAAGGCATATCTGTCAAAGGACTGGTCACAGAATACATTTGTCAACACAGCAAATTCAGTATGGATGAACAAGGATACATCCTGGTCAGCTGACATAGAAAAGGATTTCCTTACACCTGCCAAAGATTACTACTCAGGTGAGGTGTATGAAGCAGACTTCAACGGTCAGCCGGACAAAGTTGTACAGAATGTCAACAATTGGGTCAGCACAAACACTAACAAGATGATCCCTGAAATCTTAAAGGAGATTCCTGGTGGAACCGTGATGATGCTCATAAACGCAGTTTATTTCGAGGGGAAATGGGATACTCCTTTTACCGAGGATAAAACTTTTCAGAGCAGCTTCTACGGAACCGACAAGGAAAGCGTTGTTGATATGATGCATCTCTACGGTGAGCACTTCACATACATGGACAACGGTGAGATCAAAGGAATCACTCTTCCATACGACGGCGACAATGTTGTCATGAAGGTGTTCATGCCAACCGCCGATGACGGAGACATAAATGAACTCTTTGACAAACTAAGCAACGAAGAAAAACAGAAGCTCATCGACTCTCTGGATAATGCCAACAACGTAGAGATCGATACACTCCAGCTCCCAAAATTCACAGATGAGCAGAGCATTGACGGTCTCGATGAAATTCTTCAGAACATGGGAATAAGATCTGCATATTCAGACAGCGCAGACTTCTCCAAGATTGCCGACGGAATCGCAGTCTCATCTGTAAATCACAGGGCAAAGGTTATCGTGGATGAGAACGGAACCAAGGCCGCAGCAGAGACAGACATCATGGTCAAGGAAACAGCAATGATGCCAAGTGAAGAAACATATAACTTTATTGTGGACAAGCCATTTGTGTATGTGATTGAAGATCAGAGCACTGGCATGATCCTGTTCATGGGCAGGGTAAACTCACTGTAATTTTTGATTATCGACACATACCAGAACTTGCTTCAGCAGCTTTTACCCGCAAGAAATGGAACATTTTCACTTTTTGCACTGTTTTTCAGAATTGGAGTACAAAATTTTCACTTTTCTTTGCGAATATCAAAAAAGCACACAAGGTCTCAAAATCTTGTGTGCTTTTTTCTATAGACCCACTATTCCGACTTTCTCTCTGAATTCTCATTGGATTCTGTCGTGTCACCTGTTTCTCTGAGATTCTTCTCCCGTATATACTGGATCACCTCTTTTACGGCTGCTTCCTCCTCATCCTTTGCTATCTTTCTTGCATATGATACAGTCTTTACGAGGTTGGCTATGAGTATAATGGCAAGCGGAACAAGAATTATGGGTACAAATATAAGTGGGTTGGACACAAGCCTCACTATCTTGCCAAGTATGAGTGATGACCACACCACTTTGCCAAGCAGATCTCTTGAGTCCACATCGTAACGATCTACCACATTATTGGCATCACCCTTTGTAATATACCTGTAATTATTACCATCCGTCTCTATCGAGACAACTCTATGTGTATTTACCGCACCTGAAAGAGCAGGATCCGAGGAATAAAATGATATCACATCATTCTCCTTTATGGCTGATGGATCTGTCTGCTTAACGATTGTCTGGTCTCCCCCATTTTTCAAATAATACAATATTGTATATCATAATGACGTATTATTATATGGGAAAATGTCAAGTATTCATGTATTAGTAATCTGTTTTTGTGCATATTGCAATATTGCATATGTGCACTATGTTCTACATTCTATCGGCTTTTTAAAACATCGAGCCTACTGAGCGGTTGTCACACGGCACCAGTCAAGTACAGCCGAGTAAGAAGCCATCACACTCTCATGCATCTTGCAGATCATATCCACATCAAGTTCTTTAACCGCATTCTCCAGCTTCTGCGCCTCATCGCCCAGCTCCATGGCTCCGATCGTTCTGGATGTACTTTTTACCGTATGTATCAGTATCCTGTAGCTATCCCAATCTTTTTCATCATAAGCCTTCTGTATCTCTGCGCGCTTGTCGTCAGCTGCATACATTGATATGATTTCTTTCAAAAAGTCTTCACTGCCCCCGCAGTATGTAAGGCCTTTCTCGTGGTCAATGTGAACTTCTTTACAAGATATGTCTGAATCCTGTTTTGAAAACCCATCTCGAGTCATATTTTCACATTTTTCTACCGCGCAAGTCTCTTCCGTAACTTTATCCTGTTTTCCCATAACATCTGTTTTTTCGTCTACGGTTCCGGCACCCCTTGTTTGGCTTTCCCGAACTTCATCACATACCGCCGGATCTACCAGCTTATCCTCAGGTATATATCTCATCAGGATATCTTCCAGTACCTCCGGCTGCACCGGCTTGCTGATATAGTCCTTAAATCCTTCCGCCAGATACATTTCTCTTGCACCCATGACAGCATTTGCAGTCATGACTATATATGTACTCTTGCCACACAGGCTGTCGCGCATGAGCATAGCACGGCGAAATGTCTCCATGCCATCCATCTCAGGCATCATGTGATCCATAAGGATGATATCATACCTGTACTTTTTTATAAGCTCCAGACACTCGGCACCGCTGGCACAGGTCGAAACCTTCATACGTGTAGGCTTAAGCATCATCTTGATAACTTTCAGATTCATGACATTGTCATCCACAACAAGAACACTGACATCCGGGGCACACAATTTGCTCTTATATGTCTTTCTCTCCTTCATATACTGTCTGTGTCTGTCCTTAAAATCGCCTATTCTCTCATCGGACAGACGTTCCTGGCTGATTTTTACCACAAATGTAGTTCCATATCCATACTTACTATGGCAGGTTATACTTCCACCCATCATTTCCACAAGGTGATATGTGATGGCCAGCCCAAGTCCTGTCCCCTCTATGGATCGGTTATTCGACAGATCAAGCCGCTCAAAATCTTTGAAAAGTCTCTCCTGATCTTCCTCTTTTATTCCGATTCCAGTATCACGAACAGCCATGACCAGTTCCACATTATGGGGATCTGCACCATGATCCTCCATATGGACGGTCACTCTGACCGAACCTTTCTTCGTATACTTCACAGCATTTCCAATAAGATTTATCAGGATCCGGCATATTCTGGCGGAATCGCCTTTCAGATCATTGTACAAAGTCTCCTGAACCTCGGCATCAAGCTCCAGATTCTTCTGTCTTGCTCTGGACTCCATAACAGACAACACATTGCTGAGCAGCTGGCTGAAATGATATTCCTCATTAACTATCTCCATCCTGCCCGATTCTATCTTGGAGAAATCCAGCACATCCCTCACCAGATCTACCAGGATATCACTTGAGCTCTGTATATCCCTGGCACATTTCATGGTTTGTTCCTCGTGTGTCTCTCTCATTATTATCTCATTCATCCCCACTATGGTATTTAGCGGAGTCCTGATCTCATGGGACATATGCGCAAGGAACTCGGATTTGGCATGATTCGCCACATCAGCATCATCCTTCGCCCTGGTAAGCTCCTCATTTATCTGCTCTATCTCCTCTAGTTTACACTTGTATACGTCATTCTGGAATCTCACTATGGATCCGATAACTATGCTGAATATTATAAGACTCTGGAGCATGTCTACATACACACTTCTCTCATTTGCCAATGGGATCACCAGCTCTGGGTATTTATACGAGACTATGTAACATGCAACCACCATTATGATCTGGACGGCCAGCATGACATAGCAAAACATGCCATCTATCAGAAGGAACGAGAATATCATGCCTAAGCCAAACCAGAAACCCATACCGCTGTACGCTCCGCCCGAGGTGAAGAACATCATCGGGAATGCCATCAAAGTTATAACAAAAACGATCACTATAGCACTCTGTCTCACCATCTTTTTTGCATTTGCAAGGTAAATGCATATGCCGAGCACAGCCAACGCGGTCAATATGGCAACATCTTGTATAAGTGGAGTTTTGATGATCAGGCTCGCTATAAAGCTGATGATCCCGCCAATGGTGCCTCCACCTGTAATTATATTAAATAGAAGCAGCTGCATGTCCGTATCATTGTTGAGCATCTTCTTCCAAGGTACAGCCTTTGAACTTTTTTTATCTGATTTCTCATTTACTATCTTCCCCAAAGTGTCCCCCCATCTGTATTTAACCGATAACTCCGTACAAGGTCTCAAGGAAAACTATTGGAAGGAACGGCTTCGTAATATAATCCTCAACCCCCATCTGTCTCGCTCTCTCTATCAGCTTATAATCCTTATAAGCTGTTACGAATATGACCGGTACGTCTGTGATCTTTCGTATCTCTTCCAGCGTCTGGAATCCATCCATGTCTGGCATCTCGATATCGAGCAATACCAGGTCTATCTGCTGATTTCCCACTATGTCTATGGCCTGCTTTCCGCTCTCAGCCGCAATGACCTTGTAGAGAGGCTCGTTTTTGCAGATATTCTCTATAAGTCTGATATTTATCTTCTCGTCATCTACAACGAGGATATTGCTGACCATCTTCTCGACCTGTCTCATGTGGTAGTCTTCATCCTCATCAATCATACTGAGCATGACTTCTGCAATGTCCGGATCAAACTGACTGCCCTTGCCCTTCTCCATCTCATCGCGCACTATCTTCTGTGGCAGGGCGTATCTGTAGCTTCGGTTGGATGTCATGGCATCATAGCTGTCCGCCACCGCTATGATCCTTGCACACCTTGGTATATTTTCTCCCTTCAGCCCACTTGGATATCCTGTTCCATCGTACCTCTCGTGGTGATACTTTGCGCCCACCGCCAGTTCCGGAAATGCATTTATATTCTTGAGAATATGGTATCCATTTACACAGTGTAGCTTTATCATGGAGAATTCTTCATCCGTAAGTCTTCCCGGCTTGTTGATTATGTTGTCAGGAATACGTATCTTGCCCATATCATGAAGCAGTGCTATCTGATATATCTCGTCCTGCTCCCTGATTGTTCCGCCCATCCGCTTCACCAGCTCACGACTGTATCTGGCAACACGCACGGAGTGGCCTTTTGTGTATTTGTCCTTTGCATCTATCGTCTTGGCAAATGCCTGCATGACCATATTATTCAGGTCTGTGAGTTCGTTATTTGTCTCATCGAGCTTGCTCATGATTGCATCCGTACTATTCTTGGATCTGGTACAGAAGAACACTATAATTATATATAAAACTATTCCAACGCCTATATCGTAGCCTATCAGGTTTCTTATTCCGTGGTACAGCTTCTCATTTGTGATGACCATGACCACATACCATTCATCAACTATGGAACAGCTGAAAACCGTCACCTTCTTGTCATCAACAACCGCTTGAAATGGTTCGCCGTCATTGTCCGTTATGCCCTTCATGAGTACAGACATTTCACCCTGAGTATAGTCCTGTCCTACATCTTTCTTGTCTGAATGGGTTATCACCAAGCCTGACTTGTCGCAGACGAATGCATATCCCTGACCATTTAATTTGATTTTTTCCGTCTCAGCCTGTATTTGATCCAGAGTTACATCCAGAGATATTACGCTCACACCATCATAGAGTAACTGGCTGACTGACATCAGAATATCACCTGTCTGCGCATCGATGTACGGCTGGCCCAGGGTTGGCTGGCCGTCTGCCGCCACTGCTGCTTTGTACCATGCCCGCTCCCGAGGAACATAATCATCGTTGGGAACCCAGTCTGTGCCATCAAGGTATTCGCCGTTTATAAAGCCATATACACCTGTGAACGCCGCATCTATATCCTGGAGATAATAATCCGATTCATTCGTGAGAAAGTTCAGTATATCCTGCCCCGACTGGCCTTCTCTCATCATATGCTCCACAGTGATCTTCGTAACTTCCACCGCATCCACGGCTCGATTCAGATACGAATTCATATATTCCTGCTCCTGCTTAACAGTCTCTGCCGCCAAAGCCAGAGTATCATTCACTGACTTCCTATAAAATGTCATGATCGTACATAACGACAGTACCACAATCGCAACAAAACTCACTATCAGCGTCAGTATATACTGCCTCTTGCTTACATTCTTCATACCGAATTCCCCCATTTCACGTACATTATTCCGGTCCCAGATCAGCTCAAATCTATACTTACACATAAATATAATTGTAACACACTACCACCATTAATCAAATATTTAATGGGGACGGTGGTACCTGTCCCCTCCGTCCCCGGAGACGAAAGTGCAAAAAAACAACCTCCTGGCGGTTTCCCACCAGAAGGTCGTCAATTCCTACCCCGAAGAGGCAGGCCATTGCGTACATGTTGTCGAATGTCGGCAGGCATTCGCCTCGCTGCCATTTGTAGATCGACACGGGTTCGTTGAATCCCAAGAACATCTGCAATGTCTTTACTGTGATCCCTTTCTTCTCTCTCACTTCCTTGATCCTCCTGCCTGTAGCCTGAAGATCAATAACTGGAAATTCCATCTGTGCCATAATTATACCTCCCTGTTAAATATGAAATTTAAATGTGCTATAAACTAGGTTCCACCAATTTTTCCAACCTAATATGCCTATAGCAGGGTATGATATGTAAATATGTTTTGCTAATATAAATATTTCTTCGGTCAGAATGCCGTCGAAATCTTTCATGACACCTTTATTGAGTTTTAAAAGGAATCTTCATCTAATATAACACATATAAACTACTAGTTAAAAGTAAACCTGTAGTTTAATTTTTAATTTCTTTGCCAACTTCCAATACATCTCCGAGTACAGTGAATATGCGTTCCAAATCCACAGGCTTTACGACGTGTCCATTCATCCCTGCAGAAAATGCCTTCTTCTTGTCCTCGTCAAATGCATTTGCAGTCATGGCAATGACTGGGATCTTCGCCCGGGCATCTCCCAGGCCTCTGATTATCTCTGTCGCCTGATATCCATCCATGTTTGGCATCTGTATATCCATAAGCACTGCAATATAATAATCGGAAGGTCTGCTTCTGAGCATCTCAATACACTGGACTCCATCAACCGCACGATCAACCAGAATCCCCCTTTCTCCAAGTAGCGTAACCGCAAGTTCGGCGTTGAGATCATTGTCCTCCGCCATCAGAATCCTCATGCCGCAAAGCCTGTCCGCTATGTTCTCCCAGCTCTGATCCATGCTCGTGAGCACTTCGGTGTTGGTTGCCACCGCAAACGTCAGCACGATTGTTGTGGTAGTTCCAACTCCCACTTTACTCTGCACATCTATGCTGCCTCCCATCATATCTACAAGCGACTTCACGATTGGAAGTCCAAGTCCTGTACCCTCCACTCTCGTCTCTGTGCTTGTTCTCTCTCTGGTAAACTCTTCAAATATGTGAGGCAGATACTCTTCGCTCATGCCGATTCCCGTGTCCGCTACCGTAAATCTGTACGATGCACTGCCCTGATCTCCCTTAGATATTTGTTCAACCCTCACCGATATGTTGCCTCCATCCGGAGTGTACTTCACCGAGTTTCCAATTATATTGAGTAAAATCTCACGAACCTTCGTCTCATCATAACTTACAAACTCTTCAGTAACCTTGACAAGATAATCGCAGGACAGCTTTTTCCTGCTGATCTCCGGTTCAAATACCGCCTTGATAGACTCTGTGAGTTCCCGCAGATTTCCCACTTCTTCATTCAGTTCCGCTTCTCCGCTCTCTATCCTTGCCATCTCCAACACCTGATTGATGATCGACAACAGAACAGATCCCGATGCACTTATCTTGGATGTATATTCATTCACCTTATCCTTATCATCCGCATGATCCTTGAGCAGCTGTGCAAATCCTATGATGGCATTCATCGGGGTTCTTATATCGTGACTCATATTGAACAGAAACCTGGTTTTTGCTTCATTTGCAAGTCTGGCATTCTCCGCTGTCTTCTCTATTTCTGCCATATATGACTGTTCTTTCCTGTGTCTTATGGCGAACTGCCAGTACACCAACCCTATGAGCAATGCAACGACTAAGCAAAGTACATTTCCGAGCAGCAGCTGGTTCCCGGATACCCAGCCTTTTACCGGAACAATATCAAAATACCATGTATCATTTGGAACATCACAGTCTACCTCGATGTCATTCTTCAGCGATTCATCCTGGCAGCTGGCTATCATCGTCCTCTGCCCCTCTTCGTCCAGCTTCCTCCACACCTGATAGTGATAGCCGGCATCCTCCAGCTTCGATATCTCTGTCTCATCTATAAATCTGTCCCAATTCACAATAAGAATGGCAAATCCCCAGAATTCCTTGTCCCTCTGATCACCTGTCACATATATCGGATCAAACAGCAGCGCTCCCACGCCGCCCTGCGCAAGTTCGAACGGCCCCGCAATGGTATAATTGCCGCTTTCCCTGGCCAGCCTTGCTTCCCTGCTTCTTCTAGGATTGTTCAGCATATCAAGTCCAATCGCAGCCTCATTTCCTGCCATCGGGTACACCATATTCACAACCCCATCCTTTGCCAGTTCCACTGCACCAATGACATCATCATCATCCAACAGAAAACCGCCCAGTCTGTTAAATTCTTCTTCTTTTATATCATATCCCGACTCTATCATACTCTTTAACATATCAGTCTTGGACAGATACTTGTCTATCTGCGAACCTAGACGCCTTATGGTAGACTCTGCTGTATAAGTCGCCTTGAGTTTCTCCTGATTCTCCGTGTTCAGGAGCTGAAGATGTACTACAGCGTTAACCACTATAAACGTCAGTACAGCTACCAAAAAAGTCCGCACCTTTATATTCGAATGGAACGAATGTTTTTTTTGTGTTTTTTTATTTTCTTTTGTGTTCTCTGCCTTTTTATCTTTTGAGCTGCCATGTGCACTCATATCAGAATCTGCCTGCGCATGTATACGTTGTGTCTTATCCATTCTATGTCCTCATGATCTTATAATTTGTATTATATCAAACGTTCACTTGTGCCAATTATATCACCTGCAAGCGCCCACACACAACAAAAGGATTAGTTGCCTCCAGTATATACTCTGGCTGTGTCCATCGAGAAAACTGCTCTACAACAATCCAGTTGAATGCTTTTCTGTTACCTGCATACTGCTTACCGCCCTATAAACTCTGCCGTGCACAACACACATTTGGTTTACAAATGCGCCAAGCCGTGATAACATCAAAAAAAATATCAGGGAGGGTTACGTATGCCAAATATCGTATGGAAAGACAGAAAACGGACTTTATTCGGACTGCCTTGGTCATTCACCAAATACAGCCTGTCCGATGACAGACTATTTATAAGCACCGGATTCTTAAGCACCAAGGAGGATGAGGTTCGCCTCTACAGGATCATGGATATCTCACTTAAGCGTACACTCGGTCAGAGAATCTTCGGTCTCGGAACCATCAAGTGCTGTTCAGCAGACAAAACGCTCGGAGATTTTGAGATTAAGAACATCAAGAAGTCCAAGGATGTTAAAGAGCTTTTATCCGAGATGGTTGAAAATGAAAGAAACCGCAAGAAAGTTACAAGCCGCGAATTCATTGACCATGAAGATAGCGAATTCGATGACGGACACGACGACATGTAAATAAAAACAACTCACAAAAGCCGGGTATCCCTATTTTATAGAGATATCCGGCTTTTCTTCTGGCCCTTATTCTGATTACTTTTTAGTTACGGAAGCCAGCTTATTCTGACCTCTTTGAGCTGTCCTGTTGTATCGTCAAATTCAAATGTATAGCCGCTGCTTCCCATATAAACCTCAGAATCTACACTGTACTTGACTATCTTGCCATCTACTTCTGCATTCTCGCTGCACTTTTCAAGCAACTGATCCTTGGTGATAGTTGTAGGGAATGAGAAGTTCACCTGCTTTGCACCGTCAAGCATCATCTCACTGATCTCTGCATTCATGCTGGCATCATAATCCGGGTTTGGCACAAAAAGGTGTGAATACCTTACATATGAGAGAACGCAATCCTCCGCCTTCTGCTCACTGTCAGTAAAGTTGCCAAACATAAACTGCATCGTTACGTAGTCATTTATGTCTGCTGTGTATCTGTCAGTTTCGTAATTTTTATTTACATTGTTGCCACTGTTATTGAGTGAATTCTGCTCAAATGGTATACCGCCGTCTATAAGATCCTTCAAGGTGGACTCACCTAAAGTGAATTTCTTTCCATTATATACAAATGACCTATTGTCAAGATCTGCGTAATTCTCGCTGAGTCCCGATGCCAATGTGAAATCCTCATATACAGGCATCGTAAATTCTGTGGATTCCTCACTGTAATCGGTTTCATCTGCATATGAACCATCAGATTCAGTATCACCTATATCCTCAGCCTCAGATTCCTCCTCCGTTGCCATTTCCATTTCGGTTACCTGCTCTGTTGACTCCGTCTCTCTGGTGGATTTACCATCATTTCCACATCCCACTATAGAAATTCCCATCACCACCGTGATAAGTCCTGCGATCAGCATTTTCTTGTTCCTCATATAATAATCCTCCTTAAAACCTAGTGGCTTTATTATTAAGAATGTCACTATATTTTATCAAGCCGTAATCGGTTGCAACGGGGCAACTATGGGTAGCAAACCGAAATCATAGGTGTTTTCGTCACTTTTTTGTAATCTATAGTGTTTATTTCTCCGTAATGTTCATGAAACTATAATAAGTGCCTCTGTCCATGGCATCCGGATTATCATCGGCAAATCCGCTGACTGTATATATGTTCCCATCCTTCAGATCAGCATATGCATTAAAATAGTATGTGATATTTCTCTTGCCGTCCTTTATATATAAGGTTGAATATGTGTAGTAATAAAATGTCACACCATTTACCTCACACTGACCTTCCTCTGTCACCTTTGATATTCCGGCCCTTGTCTTTCTATCTGCCATATCAGATGCTGTCATCCAGCTATACGGTACGATCGATGTCACGACCGTGAGCTTATCACTGTCTGAATAGTATGTCTTACCTGACAAACCCTCATTCTGAAGGCTGTAATTTTCAGGGATTTCATATGACACGGTAGTCTCTCCATTCACGACACTGTCCACTACTCCCGTCTCCATAGCATCGTCCTCCTGCCAGTATGCGCCTGTCATATCATTTGTCTCATCTGTGGGAACGGCCCCCGCAACAATGGCCACAGCTTCATCGGAAGCCTTCTCATATACCTCGGCTCTCTCCGCCCCGCTCAGCGCATCTATATCTATCTCATCAAATCTTATCGAAGTAAAGAAACGCTGGCCTTCCCCGGCATCACATATAAGCTGATAGAAATATGATCTATCGAACTTCGCACCTCGTTCATTTGCAAGACTCGCTATGTATCTGATATATTCCTTCCCCTGTATTTCGAACTTCTCAGGCTCCAGCTCCATCACATAACCTGCGTCTTCAATATTTTTCTTGCGCTGCTCTCTGTTGTCCCAGAAGTCCGCAATCGTCTTATCCTCCACATCGATCTGTATCAGATAATCATCACAGCTTCTTATGTTAAGGCAGCCACTGTCATGTATGATCGCCAGTCCTACCGGCTTCACAGAGAAGGCATATCCCTTGAACACTATATGCCATGGCTCTGTCTCATCGTCAGCTATTTTATTTCCATCCTGTTCAGTTTCACTTTTTTCTTCCGTCTTCTGCGCACTGTTCAGATCAATAACGCCCATAAACTCAAGAGCGACAAATGCAGCTCCCGCCAGTATGCATGCTATTACGATCGCGCGAACAATTTTTTTACATTTTTTCATCGGCTGTCTTATCCTCAAGTATGATCTGAAGTGTATCTTCTTTCTTCATCCTTCTTATCTCAAGCCCAATGAGGATCAGAAGAATAATAAACACCAGCATGACAAATGCTGCGGCAATTATGGTTGATGTCTTGTAATTCAGAAACAGACCATCACCGTCCACCCCTGTGTACAACTGTATGTAATCTCCATCCCGTACCCCCGGTACATCAAGCCACACAGTATCCATGATCTTTCGGCCATTGTCATCAAAATATGCCAGATCAGCTTTTGTATACTGCTGATACACCTTCTCCACGCGCATATTTCCGTTCTTATCTGAATGGCTGATCCACTCGTTCCTCACAAACAGCACCGCCACCACAATTACACAGAAAACGCATATGGCTGCCATCACGCAAAATAATATTTTCAATCTGGCAAGCCTGCCTTTTCCCCTGAGATTCTTCAGATGGACAGCATTATTCGCTGAAGTCCCATCCCCGGACACCTCTTCCGGCGCCTCCGGCTCCTCACCCTTTCCATATATAAGTTCTCCAACCTGTACATCCAGAATCTCACATATACACACAAGCCTGTCCAAATCAGGATACGCCTTATCCCTCTCCCACTTGGACACAGCCTGTCTGCTGACTCCCATCTTTTCCGCAAATTCCTCCTGATTCAGCCCGGCTTTCTTCCGGTACTCCTGAATCCTGGATCCTATAAGCAGCATTTGTTTTTCTCCTTTTCCCGAATATTCGGATTGACATTCATATTGTTAATAAGTTCTTTTAGAGAATTGGCAATTGGCTTATCTTCCACTTCTCCATCTACATCCATATTTTCCAAAAAAATGTTATGACTACTCACTTCATAGAGGACGTATCCGCCAGAATAACCAAGCCATCCTATAGGAATAAATTTTTTAATATCGCCTATCTCTTCCCAATCTTTAGCCATTGAAATCAAACTATTTTCATAGAATAATATCTCATCACTTGAATCTCCTTCCTTTTTCAAAACGGAAAATAATACAATAGATTCTTTAGTATTACAATATCCTCTAATACAAGGATGCCAAAACAGATTAATATAATCACTAATCTCTGTAGGTAATGTATATCCATATTTTTCTTCAAACACAGACAGATCTGTTTCATCTTTTCTCTTAATAAGAAATACTCCCTTATCAATTTCTTTTTTTATATCATCACAAATATTACTAAAATCTTCATTTGAGTAATATTTAGGATATTGATTCGTTTTTTCAAAATAATTTTGAATAGTTTCTCTCATGTCTACATACCTCAATTTAATAAATCTTGTAACAGTAAAAGGTGTCAGGTGTTACAGATCCGCCATGAGAAGCCATTTCCAGATTGGTATGACCTCTATATCTATACCATCATATTCAAGATTTGTCTCTTCACTGTTGGTGATAAGGATGCATTTGGAACCGGGAATAAAATTGTTTAATTTGGCAAATGCTCGAGTTTCGCGTTCTTTTGTGTCTATATCATCTAAAACTTGCAGGCTTACCTGTATGGCAAGGCGTTCAGAAGGTATATAGAAGTCTATTTCTACATTGTTTTCAAAGAAAAAAACATTTTTTACGCCATAGCGCCTGATAAGTTCAATCGCAACAAGGTTCTCCAATTGGGCCGATTTTGAATCCAGCAGCATAAGACCAAGAAGACCTGTGTCCATAAAATAGTATTTTGGCGATGTCTCTTTATCAACAAGCTTGGCTGCATAATTTTGCAGGGTAAAGAGAAGATAAGAGTCGGTCATGTAGCCAACGTAGTTTATGACTGTCTGCTTTCCTATGGCCATGCCGGTGCTCTTTAATATGTTGGTCAATCTGCTAAAAGACAGAGGTTTGGTAACTGATTCGGCTATTTTTTTGAGTATCAGTTTTACGGCAAAACCGCCTGATATCTTATTTCTCGTTATTATATCCCCAAGATAGATAGTTTGATAAATACTGCTAAGAAATGCGCGTTTGTTCTTTATATCAACCAATTCGGGAAAAGCACCAAAGGTGACATATTCGTTGTACAGACTTAATACATCGGCTCTATCCTGGGTGCTGATCACATCAAGATAGTTTTTTTCTCTGTGATTGGCGGTAAGATATTCTGTAAATGAATATGGATAAACATTCATGATGATAAATCTTCCGCCGAGAGTAGAAGCAATTTCGCTGCTGAGCATTTTGCTGTTGCTTCCTGTGATGTTGATTCGGTATTTCATATCAGCTATCCGACGCACAAATTTTTCCCAACCGTTTATGTTTTGGACTTCATCAAGAAACAAATACGGCTTGTTAGCTGAGCCAGACATTTCAAGACCTATTTCTAAGATAGTATTTAGATCTGTAACCTTAATTTCTAAAAGACGCTCATCTTCAAAATTTACGTATACTATCTGTGAAAGGGGGACTCCTTTTGATTCAAGTTGTTTTATCTGTTGGTACATCAAATATGATTTACCAGTTCTTCTGATCCCAACAAAGCAATAATTAACATTTTCTTCCAAAAGGTATTGTCTGGTTATAATGGTATTGTTAAGATAGGTCTCTTTCTGATCTATCATTATCTGTTTTAAGGTGTCTCTATTCATGGCACAACCCTCCCTTATCTAGAACAATCATATAATATTTCTGTCTTATACGCAAGACAAAACACAGCAAAATTGTTTCCTATTAAAGATAGTATATACTGTTGAAAGGGAAATATTAAAAAAATCATACCCACAATGTTAAACCTTACCGATAGTGTCAGATGAGCTACGAAAAGATTCCTTCCTTCTATTTATTTATTTGAATTTACTTTGCAAGTGCCGCATCGACTTCATCTGCAGAATATACCGTTCCTGCTTTGATGGAATCAACACCCTTCTGGAATTCTGCATCAAACAGGCAGTGGAGGCCTTTGGGGAATTAAAACAGGACATGCTTCCATTACTACATCCTCCGCCCATGTCATTATCATTTTGTCCGTATTATAAACATCTGATTCTCTTTAGTCATTTTGATTTTGTCATGTTGTATCATTTTTTTTAATAATATTTATAAAATTAAGTAACATATACTATGTGTACAAAAAATCCGGCAGGTAAACTACTTGTTCACCTGCCGGATTTTTGACGTTATACTATATTCATTATTTTATTAACTTGTCATATCAGAATAATAACAATCTCCAAGACCTAAAACACCTATAAAAATCGGGTTTAACACCAGGAAACCTATCAGGAACATCAAACCATAGCCAAAGCTCTGGCACAGTTTGAAGTATAAATACAAAGTAAATATAGTTCCAACTATCGGAATAAATGTAAGAATACACATCCATCCTTTGTGTGCCCCGATCAAATATTCACACATTAAGTAAACATCGTACACGGGAATAAATGCCTTCCAGCCTTCTATTCCCATTTTTTCAAAGATCTTATACCAACATATACAACTGAAAATTATAAGTATGATTGATAAAGATATGATGATAAAACCTGAACTGTCCCCGTACGCCATAATAAAATTCCCCCTATGTACTTATTTAGTCTTTCTCCCTTAGACGTATAAACACAGTTTATGCGACGTCAATATAAAAGTCAATAAGTTATCATTGAAACACTATATCCTCTGCATTTTCACGATTGTCTCCACATGAACAGTCCCCGGGAACTGATCCACAGCGCAGGCCTTAGTCACATAATACCCATTCTCCTGCAGAGTCACCAGATCCCTTGCAAGCGAAGTCGGTTTGCAGCTAATGTACACAAGTTCATTCACTCCATAGTTGATGATCTTCGTAAGAGCCTTTGGATTGATTCCATCCCTTGGCGGATCAAGGACTATGAAGTCCGGCTTTTCTTCGATCTCATCTATGACCTTAAGGACATCCCCTGCGATGAACTCGCAGTTATCAAGACCATTGAGTTCAGCATTTACACGAGCTGCCTCAACGGCCTCCTCCACGATCTCCACTCCTATCACCTTCTTTGCGACTGGTGCAAGGAGCTGTGCTATCGTTCCGGTTCCACTGTAGAGATCGAATATGACTGCATCCTTTGTATCACCCACATAGGAACGCGCCTTGTCGTAGAGTCTCTCCGCGCTCTTGGTATTTGTCTGGAAGAATGAGAACGGTGATATCTTGAACTGAAGCCCAAGGACCGTCTCATATATATACTCTGTTCCGTAGAGCAGATTTGTCCTGTCGCTGATGACCGCATCTGCCATGGAGTCATTTTCTGTGTGGAGGATTCCCGCGATCTTTCCCTCAAGAGGCAGATCAAGAAGTCCTCTCACAAATGCATCGAGGTCAAGAGCATCAAGATTCTGTGTCGATGTCACGAGATTTACAAGCAGATTACCATTTGTGGCAGAGCGTCTGATCACCAAATGTCGGAGCAATCCTGTGTGCTGCATCTTTTTATAATAAGGAAGTCCTGCTGCCCTGCAGAATTCCACTGTATATTTCACAATCTTGTTCAGGTCGTCATTTACTATATAGCAGTCGTCCATCTGAACGATGTCGTACGTGCTGTTCTTCTTGTGAAGTCCAAGCGCCAGCGGGCCATCCTTGTACTCATCACCAAATGAATACTCCATCTTATTTCTGTAGCCCTTTGTCACAGGAGATGCAATTATCCCCTGCCACTCATAAGGATGGGCCTCTCCATCGATCACACCGTCAAGAAGCCCTTTGACAAGCTCCTCCTTCACCTTCAGCTGGTTCTCATAGCTGAGCGTCTGGTAGCTGCAGCCACCGCACATACCAAAATGCGAACAAACCGGCGAAGCATCCTCGAGCTCAGATTTCTCAAGGACCTCAAGGAGCCTTCCGTCCGCCTTTCCCTTCTTCAGCTTCGTTATACGGCAGCTCACCTTCTGCCCCTTCACCGCGCCCTTCACTGTAACTTTTCTGTCATCCATATGAAAACTTCCCTTGTTCGGGAACTCATATGTATCTATCACACCTTCAACTATATCGTGCTTCTTCATATCATTTTACCTGCCATTTTAATCTCTCAAATATGCCCTACTCCCAAATGTTCTCCCAGAAACTCTTTCTCTTCTTCTCCTCCGGTATGGAACATCAGCCATTTAAAGCTGCCTTCGGCAGGGCTGATGCTACATGTCAAATTTTCTTCGAAAACTTGACACATTCGACTCCAGCCTTGGCAGCTCATTCTCCGCAAAGAAAGGCGTTCCGTGCTGGTCAAAATCCAGCAGCATGTATGTTCCTACTCTGTTATCCCTCGGCAGTGCCAGACTTCCCGGATTCACGATATATGAATTCTTATAAGTCGTCAGATCCCGCCTATGGGTATGTCCATACATCACGAAGTCATATCCCTCCAGATCTATGAGTTCCTCCAGGTATGCTGTTCCGCTGTTCACTCCATACCTGTGTCCATGGGTTATAAATGCTCTCTTGTCTCCAATATTGAACTCATCATATATCGGGAGTTCTGCATTGTAGTCGCAGTTTCCCCTCACCATGTGGATCTCGCAGTTGAAGAGATCCTGTATGAGTTCTTCATCGCCTTCAACATCTCCCAGATGTATCAGCATATCCACATCTCCAACTATATCGTATATCTGCTCTATGCAGCTGCTTTTGCCATGGGTATCACTTATTATCAGGACTTTCATCTCTGCCCCCCTTGTTTAAAATCTAACAAACACAGTGATTCGCAATCATCTGCCATCAATTATTCTCTCTATGCTTTCTGATGACGTCCTTCATCAGTCTGAGTGCATTTCCGCGGTGGCTTATCTCGTTCTTCTCCTCCGGGTCAAGCTCCGCCGTGGTCTTGCCCTTTTCAGGCAGGAAGAATATCGGATCATATCCAAATCCATTCTCGCCACGCTCCTCATATCCAATTATTCCCTCAATGGTTCCGCGTGTCGTATACTCACTTCCATCTGGAAATACCGCTGCTATTGCACACACAAATCTTGCTGTCCTCTCAGGATCCGGAACCCCGGCCAGCTTGTCTATTATGTACTGGTTCTTTATCCTGTATGATGTGTCCTCGCCGAGGAATCTCGCGCTGTATATACCAGGCGCCTTGTCCATGTAGTCGACCTCCAGGCCTGAATCATCGGCAAGCACCAGACATCCAGTCTCCTTGCTGATCGCCCTTGCCTTGATAAGGGCATTCTCCTCAAATGTCTTTCCATCCTCGACTATATCAACATTGATCCCAGCCTCCTTCATGGACTGTATCTCATAGCCAAGATCCGCAAGTATCATGCGGACCTCCTTCATCTTGCCCTCATTGCCAGTTGCAAATATAAGCTTATCCATATATACGACTCCTTTCCTACTCCACTGTTCTCGTAAATGCCTTCAGGCACACATTACATTTCCTATCCTTCTCCGCGCTGTACCACTGCTTGCCATACAGACTCAGATATCCCTCACCGTCTTTTATGTCGAAACTGTCAGTCAGCGAGTCCGCATCATACTCTATGGCTATCGGATATTTCGTATCCGGCGTAGTTATATGAACCACAACTGCGAATTTCTTTCCATCAGCAAGTTTCTCCGCCTGCTCCAGATCCACAGTATAATAACCTGCATACTCGACTTCGCCTGATGCCACAAGCTTTCGATCAGCCAGACTGTCCTCGTCCTGAAAATCCGTCACAACATAGACTTCATATGTGGTCTTGGCGCCTGTTGCATAGAACGACACCGCAGCAAGCTCCTCGTTCTTGCCCGCCTTGTACACATTTGCAAAATATGCCTCTTCATTGTCAAATCCTAACACGCCGACCCAGCCAAGCTTGTCCGCCTGATAAATCTTGTCGTAATTGTCAGCCGGCTCCAGCTTCGTGTACACAACGCTTGTCTCGCATATGTGCGCATCATAATATGATATATAGAAATATCCCTCATCGCCAAAGTCCGTGCCCCAGCTGTTCTTACAGATAAATGCGCCATCCTTCTTCGGCGTTTTGTTGAAGTTGTTCCTGCTGTAATTGTCATCCCAGCCCACTATGACAACATCGTGGTTAATTCCCTCTGTGCCGTCATAATAATAAGAGCTGTGATCTCTGTTGTAATATTCAGAATCGCTGTCGGCGTCCACCATGTCACTGTATATCGCGGTCTCAACTCCGCCCTTCTTATACACAGCTTCCTTTACCGCCTCAAGATCCTTGTCCTCTATTATCTCAGCTTCCTGGAGGTGCTTCACCGCCTTAAGTTTTGAATTGGTCTCGTCATCGCCGTATGGATCATCCTTTTCAAGCACAGGCCCCTTCCACGATGCCAGATAGGCTATACTCATTCTGTACTGTCCGCCCTCAAACTGCTCTATGCCAAATCCGTTGTTCTTCGTCATGTTGTCCACAGAGAACTGAAGATTCTCATCCGGCATGAGCGTTGTCTCAAGAGCTGCCAGAGACGCAAATGCCCAGCACGTGCCAGAATCGCCCTGATCTCTGACCTCTGTGACACGTCCCTCTTTTCTCATATCATACGCTGCAGGAAGTGTTGTATCCTCGCCCTTTTTCTGCAGTGATATCTGACCGGTGGAATAGTTGTACTCACAGGTGTAATCTATGGCATCGCTTATATACTCTATAGGCACATACAGCTTGTCATTATTTTTCACTGGCTGCGTCTGCAGCGTTACCTTCTCTTCGTCAAAGCTTGCATCTGCGGAACCAGCCACGATCCTGACCGTATGGTCGTTTCTCTTTATGATGATACCGCCATTTGCATATTCATCGACAGTGCATCCCAGCTTGTCCTTCACAGCATCGATCGGCAGCATGACGTGAAGGTCAGAACCTATATATGGAAGGTACTGCTCATCCGGGACATCACTGCCATTTATCTTGAGTTTCAGTCCCTCTAAATTGTAGTTTTCTGCAAGCTTGCCCGACAAGACCTGCGCCGCATGCTGTTCTTCATCGTTCTTTTCAAGTCTTCCAACGGGATTCTGCATTCCATAATACGCCAGTATTCCAATGGCGCATATAAGGACTATATATACCAGCTTTTTCAACTGTCTTCTCTCCTTCTTTTAGGTGGCTTCGGTCCCATAAACTGATAGAAATAGGACTTTATCATGCCGTTGTATATCTTGCGGTTCCTGTCCGCCTTTCTTCCAATATATTTCTCCGCGTCCGCATATGACGTTATGAGGAACATCGACCAGTCATCCAGATTCCTGTAGCTCTCGCCTATAGTTCTGTACAGCTCCGGAAGAGCCTCCTTCTCCTCAAGTCTCTCTCCATACGGCGGATTTGTTATGATGAAACCGTACTTCTTTGGATTTCTGAGGTCCTTCACATCCCTCTGCTGGAAATGTATGTGCTGATCAACCCCTGCTGCCTTCGCATTTTCCATGGCACACTTTACCATGTCTGAGTCAAGATCATATCCCTGAATATTCATCTTTACATCCCGGTCTATCAGATCATTTGCCTCGTCGACCGCACTGTACCAGATCTTCTTGTCACACACCTTTCCCCACTCCTGGGCAGTGAATTCCCTGTCCATTCCCGGTGCGATATGTGCTCCTATCATGGCAGCCTCTATAGGGAATGTACCACTGCCACAGAAAGGATCTACCAGAACACGGTCCTTGTTCCACGGTGTGAGCATGATGAGCGCCGAAGCCAGTGTCTCCGATATAGGCGCCTTGCCAACAAGCTTTCTGTAGCCTCTCTTGTGAAGTGATACCCCTGAAGTGTCAAGTGCTATGGTTACTATATCCTTAAATATAAACACACGCACAGGATAGCTTGCTCCATCCTCTGTGAACCAAGATACCCTGTATGTCTTCTTCATCCTCTCAACCATAGCCTTCTTTACTATGGACTGTATATCCGAAGGGCTGAACAGCGCACTCTTGTTTGATGTCGCCTTTGATACCCAGAACTTCGCATCTCTGGTGAGATACTTCTCCCAGGCGATCGCCTTTGTCCCCTCAAAAAGCTCGTCAAATGTGGTGGCTTTGAAGCTGCCACATTTGAGCATTATCCTCTCTGCCGTTCTTATAAATACATTTGCCCTGGCTATTGCGTCCTCATCACCAGCAAATGTTATTCTTCCGTCCTCGACCTGGACTATCTCATATCCAAGATCCTGTATCTCTCTTTTCAGTACAGACTCCAGTCCAAAATGGCATGGAGCAATCAGTTCAACTCTGCTCATCTATCGTCCTTTCCTTATATCAGCTATTCTGTCATCTCTGTCTTGTAAGCGGTCCCTTATACTGTGCAAGACCACCTATCGTGTTGATTACTTTGTAGCCGTCCTCACCCATGGCAAGGGCTGCCCTCATACTGCTTATACCGCGCTCACAATATACGATCAGGTACTTACTCTTTGGAAGTGAATAAGCCCCCTCCTCGATCTGTTCCAGCGGTACATTGATCGCCATCGGAATGTGCCCGGATGCAAACTCCTCACGGCTTCTGACATCCACTATTATACCACCCCTGGCGACCGCTTCGTGGATAATGTTGCGAATAGGAATACTTGTGAACCCCACTCATACCACCTCCCTCATACATATAGAAAATCCTTTCTGTTATATGATATGAGGCAGATATATTTGCGGTCACAAACAAATCCGCAAAACCTATACTGCTTTTTCAAGCCAAGAAGTCCCGGCAGGCGCAGCTACCGTCTGTCGGGACCCCATTTACTTATTTATTACTTCTTCAGCTGTGCAAGACGCTCGGCAACCTGCTCAGACATCTCTGTGTACTTTGCAAGCTTTGCCTTCTCCTCCTCGACCTTTGTGGCTGGTGCCTTATCAACAAACTTTGGATTGGCAAGCATTCCGGATGCTCGCTTGATCTCTCCGGCAAGCTTTGCAGCCTCCTTCTCAAGTCTCTCGATCTCCTTGTCTATATCAACAAGCTCCTCAAGAGGAATGTATACAGCAGCGTCGTGGATCAGTGTTGATACAGCGTTCTCATCGATTCCTGTCTTGTCCTCCTGTACATGTACCTCGCTGGCATATCCCAGTGTGGCAAAGAAGCTCTTTGATGACTCGAATATATATCTCACGTCCTCCTTGGCAGATACGACATAAACCTTTGCCTTTCTGCTAGGTGGTACGTTCATTCCTGTACGAAGATTTCTGATGGCACGAACTGCTGCCTTGATCGTGTCAACAGCTGCCTCGTCGGTCTCGAAATTCCACTCATCTGTATACTCAGGCCATTTGGAGATCATGATCGACTCCTCCTCGTCCTGAATATTACAGAATATCTCCTCTGTGATGAACGGCATGTATGGATGAAGAAGCTTAAGCGCCTGGATAAGTACTGTCTTAAGTGTCCAGAGTGCCGCTGCCTTTGTCTCATCCTCATCATTGTAGAGACGAGGCTTAACCATCTCGATGTACCAGTCACAGAACTCCTCCCAGATGAAGTCGTATACCTTGGATACCGCGATACCAAGCTCGAACTTCTCCATGTTGTCTGTCATCTCTTTTGCAAGAGTGTTGACCTTGGACAGGATCCAACGGTCAGCTATTGTCAGGTCAGACAGCTTCACAGCTGAGAAATCTGCCTTCTCCATGTTCATCATGATAAAACGAGTTGCGTTCCAGATCTTATTTGCAAAGTTTCTGGAATTCTCGACTCTCTCCCAGTAGAAACGCATATCGTTTCCAGGGGCATTTCCTGTGATAAGTGTCAGACGAAGTGCATCTGCGCCGTACTTATCAATAACCTCGAGTGGGTCGATACCATTTCCAAGAGACTTACTCATCTTACGTCCCTGGTCGTCTCTTACAAGTCCGTGGATCAGTACGTGCTTGAATGGGCTCTTTCCTGTCTGCTCAAGTGCTGAGAATACCATACGGATTACCCAGAAGAAGATGATATCATATCCTGTTACAAGCACGCTTGTAGGATAGAAATACTCGTACTCAGGTGTCTTGTCTGGCCAGCCAAGTGTTGAGAATGGCCACAGTGCTGATGAGAACCATGTATCAAGTGTGTCCTCATCCTGTGTGAGGTGTGTGCATCCGCACTTTGGACATACTGTAGGTGTCTCACGGCTTACAATGGTCTCGCCACACTCGTCGCAGTACCATGCAGGGATTCTGTGTCCCCACCAGAGCTGTCTTGATATACACCAGTCACGGATGTTCTCAAGCCAGTGGATGTATGTCTTGTCAAACTGCTCAGGCACAAATGAGAGCTCATCAGTCTTGATGATGTCAAGCGCTGCCTGTCCCATCTCCTTCATGCGGACGAACCACTGAGGCTTGATCATCGGCTCTACAGTTGTCTTACATCTGTCGTGTGTTCCTACGTTATGGCTGTGTGGAACGACCTTTACGAGGAGTCCAAGTGCATCAAGGTCTGCCACCATCTGCTTTCTTGCCTCGTAGCGGTCCATGCCTGCATACTTGCCGCCCAGCTCATTGATGGTTGCATCATCGTTCAGTATATTTATCTCCTCAAGGTTGTGACGCTTTCCAACCTCGAAATCGTTAGGGTCATGGGCAGGTGTGATCTTTACACAGCCTGTTCCGAACTCCTTGTCAACATATGGATCTGCGATAACCGGGATCTGTCTGTCTGTAAGTGGCAGCTCCAGCATCTTTCCAACTATATCTGTGTATCTCTCATCATCAGGATTTACAGCAACGGCTGTATCTCCGAGAAGTGTCTCAGGTCTTGTGGTTGCTATCTCAACAAATCTTCCAGGCTCCCCAACTACAGGATAGTTGATGTGCCAGAAATATCCGTCCTGCTCCTCATGGATAACCTCTGCATCTGATATGGATGTCTTACATACAGGACACCAGTTGATGATCCTTGAGCCCTTGTAGATGTAGCCCTTATCGTACAGTCTTACAAATACTTCCTTTACAGCTCTAGAACAGCCCTCGTCCATGGTGAATCTCTCTCTGTCCCAGTCAGCGGATGAACCCATCTTCTTGAGCTGGCTCACGATACGGTTGCCGTACTCCTCCTTCCATGCCCATGCATGCTTGAGGAACTCCTCACGGCCGATCTCTTTCTTATCTATTCCCTGCTCCTTCAGCTTCTCTGTAACCTTGACCTCGGTTGCGATGGCTGCGTGGTCTGTACCAGGCTGCCACAGTGCTGAATAGCCCTGCATTCTCTTGAATCTGATAAGTATATCCTGCATGGTATTGTCCAGGGCATGTCCCATGTGGAGCTGTCCTGTTACATTTGGAGGCGGCATTACTATCGTAAATGGCTTCTTGCTCCTGTCAACCTCTGCATGGAAATACTTCTTTTCCTCCCACTTTCTGTAGAGTCTGTCCTCTATCTGGGAAGGATCATATGTCTTCTCTAACTCTTTCATCTCATTCTTCCTTTCTATTGTTTCTGATTTCTTACTGTTTGATAAATCCGGACCGGACTTTTTATGCCGGAGCTTTCTTATTCCCCATGCACTGCACAAAAAAACCCGCTCTTCGGACATCCAGCCTGAAGGGCGAGTATATATCGCGTTACCACCTTGTTTTGTATCTCATCTTATCCTATAACGGGAACGCCCCGGCATGACCTACTATACTTTCAGCCACGCAGCTCAGAAGCTACCTTCACACATCTCTGTCGGGAACGGTCTCACAGCCCAGGAACCATTCTCTCTGTCCGACTCCACATGCTACTCCTCTTCGTCACAGCATTTGCATATATTTATTTTGAATAGTACAACATAGGCTGGTGCTGCGTCAAGCACAAAGTCAACCTATCTGGTTTCTGAATTGATCCTTCAATGTGCTCAGCAGGGAATCCATTCTCCTGTCGTAATCCTCAATATCCCCATGCATTCTGTTGTACACAGCTTTCTGAACCTTGTTGTATATGGACATCTCATGCACATCCTCCTTGGAATCAGCGATCTCACTCATGAGATCGTCAAGAAATCCCGCTGGCATTCCGCGCTTTCTTATCTCCCTCTGCAGTGTGGCAGTGTCCACAGTTACCGCCATGACGCAGAAATATTCTATGAGGGATTCGTTGTTTTTATTCAGTGAAAATGCTCTGATAAAGCACTCTTTCGCCTCCTCTAGCTGGAGATTTCCAGCCAGGGCAACGCCCTTATTGTGATATATATTTCCAAGGAATTCGTCATATTCATCATGACTTTCCTTGTACTCTATGATCTCATCATATATGGCATCAGCTTTGATGTAATGCTTATACATCATGTAACTGTCTGCTCTCCTCTTATCCAGTTCATAGGGCTTCAGAGTCCGTATACGCTTGCACTCTCCGAGGAATTCCTTTATATCCTCCGTGCCATAGAATTCGCCAAATGTCAGGATCTCCACCATGACATCCTGAATATATGCATTTTTCTGATTGAGCGCATCCACCTTGTCCGCCAGATCGTACATCTCGATCTCATCCCTGAGCCATGCTGTGAGTCTGTCAGTCAGATCATCCTTTCCGACCAGAACCATATTGTTGAATATGTAGTAACACAATTCCTCATATGTGTATACACTCATCTTTGTATTCAGAAATGTATACGGATTGTCTGCTGTTTTCGTCTTACAAATAATTATTCCACTCATCTGTGTATCACCTTTTATCTATATCAGCTGTCATACAGTTTACTCACCGGGATCAAAATGCTGTCCCCTGAGATATGCAGGTATTGTAAACCTGCTCTGCTCCGGTTCGTCTTCGTCAGAATCCAGATAATCTTCGTCATCATCATCATGAATCTTCATTCCATAGACATCTATGTCTTCATCCTCTGTCTCATCGGATTCTGCCACATCTCCAACATCTTCCTTGACATCACCCGCATTGTAGACGTACGCCGATGCAGGCTCTGTCTCCGGGATATCTTCATCTGCCAGTTCAGACTCCACTGCTTCGTCTTTTTCCTTGGCGCGCTCTGTCTCCTGCTCATCACCGTCTGCTGCTTCGTCCTCTAACTTCATCTCATCGCTGTCCGCTGCTTCTCTCTCAGATTCCTGCTCATCGGTGCCTGCTGCTTCTCTCTCAGATTCCTGCTCATCGATGCCTGCTGCTTCTCTCTCAGATTCCTGCTCATCGATGCCTGCCGTTTCTCCAACTGGTGCCGACATATCACTGTCAGTCACTTCAGCCTCTGTATCTGCTATATCAACATCCACCTCTTCGCCCTCAGGCTCCGGTGATGCCGTGCCATAATACACAACATCCTCTGTATTGTCACTATCATTCTCTGCCCTGTATCTTAGGTCATCCAGATCCATGTGTATCTCATGCTTCAGCGCATCCTGTGCGGCAAGCTCCTCCGCCTGTATCCTCTCCTGTCTTTCTCTCTCAGCCTCGGCATCCCTGTCCACAGGATCCTCACCGATCAGCTCCTCAGTGTCTCCCTCTGCAGCCTTGATCCGCTCATGTTCTATCTTCTTTGCGTGTTTCTTCTTTATCTCAGATATATCAAATTCTTTTCTGTATATCTTATTTGTAGTAGGATACAGATTGCCAAATCCCATATCCCTTATGACTATCGCACCCTTATCAGCGCCATAGTACTCAACCTCAATTGATAACTTCGTAGTCTTTGGCGGTCTCGCCGGAAGACCGTATATCTCTATAGTCTCGATATACTCCTCCTCGGTAAGTATATCCTGATAAACTATCTGTATTCTCCGTGTGTCATCAAGAAACACCACCACTCTGCCTCTTGTGTTAAACCACTCAAGACCTCCATATACAATAGGCCAGAATGTGTTCTTCTCATCCATGAGATTGATGCCGATATTTGTCTTGACCGTCTGCTCCGTATCAATGAAATACCGGCTAAGTGATTCCGTATACACTCCGCCAAGAGATCTGTAACATGCCCCTTTCGTATATATATTCTGTCCGACAAACACTCTGCGCCCCTGACACAAAACTGTCGCTGACTGTTTCATCCAGTTCTCAGAGAACCCAAGTCCTGTTAAAAATACCGATGATATAAACACCTGCTCTGTACACTCTTTTACAATGTCTGCAAATGTCTCATCCATGTCCTCATGGTATCTTCCAAATCTCCTGAGATTCATTTTGTCGTGATAGTTTATGTGCTGCGTTGTGACTATGAGTGGATATTTTCTCGTCATATCTATTCTGTAGAAATCAAGTCCAGCTCTGCCAAAATCAAACAATCCCACGCTGTTATTTCTGAGTGGTTCAGGCTGTGCAAATATATAACAGAGCCCGCTGTCCAGATGGCTCACTATATTGAACTGGTCATGGCTGAGCCTAAGTGCAGTCTTAAGTCCTCTGACCGCCTGTATTATACGCGGATCAGTGTCCGCCACCGTCACTGTAAGCCTCTTTATAACAAATCCACCAAGGGTATCTGTAAACTGTTTGATGTGGAGCACAAGCATCTTCACCATCAGATCAGAAGCCTTATAACCTCTCCCCTCAACTTCTATATTCTCATTTTTTAAAGTGCTCTCATAGATTCCGTCAACTACAGTTCCTTTGTCCTCAAATCTATAAGCTGAGGCCCTTGCACCGACACACCATCCTGACAAATCTATAAACTTATAACAGTCATTCTGATTATCACCCATTCTCTTATGATACGCACTGTAAAACATGATGTTTGGAAGCATGTAGGTGTCCTTTGCCTCCTCATGATATACAGATTCCGGCTCACGCGTATCTGCATTGTAATAACTTAGCTGTGTATATTCCGGTCCCAGATCGAGACCTAGATACAACTGTGTGTCAGCCATCTAAAGTTCCTCCTTATGAAAATATGGAGCAGGCGCATTTGTGTGCGCTTGCGCGGGCTCCTCCTTATGAAAATAATGGAGCAGGCGCATTTGTGTGCGCTTGCGCGCGGCGCCTCCTTATGAAAAGTTAAAGCAGCATCAGGTTTGCATCGAAGAAATGGCTGTCATACAGGTATGTGTCCATAGCCTGTATCAGCTCATGATCATTCCTCGTCTCCTGACTCACAAGCATGTTGTTGATGAGTTCAAAGCTGCTGCCGCCGCCCTTATGGAATGTCTCGTTCTTCAATATGTCGCTCTCAACGACCACCGAAGTTCCGACAACCCCATCTATCGAATATATGAGTGATTCGCCATGGAACACCACGACCTCCTTCACGTATACCCCCGGTATGATCTCATTCATCCTCTCAGATTTGTAGTTCGCCATACTGCTGCTCTCCTGGCCAAAGCTATAGCTCACCCATACCTGCTTGCCACTCTCGCCCTTGAATACGACATATGTCTTGAATTTCATGTCACCCGGAAGTTTGACTATCGCTTCAAACTTTCTGAAAAACGGCAGTATCTTGCTGAACTCAACAAACTGTCTCACCGTAGTTCTTATCCACTCCTGCTGTTCTTCTGTATATCGTCCTGTCCTGTTGCTGAAGTAATAGAGCAAGCTCATTTTTGATATCTCATCCTTTATATTGCCCTTTGCTATCTCAAGGTACAGGTCCTCCATTATATTGGAAGGTATCTTCTTGTCCTTTATAAAATACTGATGTGCGCAGTATCTGAGGAATGCCTTCACAACCATGCCCCTGCTTCTGCCGTGGTAGTACACATCAAATATATCATATATAGACTCTATATAACCATCCGCGAACATCATCTGTGCAAGGATATTCTCCGACAGCATATCGATATTCCTGTAGTTGGAATTTACCGACTTAAACAGATTTGCCATCTCCTCAAGTGAGCCGTTATAATTATTTATAAGATATGAAAGTATCTTCTGTCCTGCATATCCGCGCCTGTATATATACACACAGATCGATATGAGCAGCCTGCTCTCATCATATCTCTTGTCATCTATTCCGTACTCAGCGATCTTTATCAGCTCATCTATGTCCACGTCCACATAGCCAAATCTATTCATTCCCTCAAATGCATTTTCGTACATATCAAGGGTTATATAGTATGTGTTTATCCTGGACGCGTACGATGGATCAACATAATCCAGATCAATCTTCGACATATATCTGCCAAGAATGTCCGCATCAAAGTTCTCGTGGTAGTACTCCACCATATGGGTGAGAGCCTCCTGCCTTACCCTGTAACTGACCTCCGGGCAAAGCACGATATCTCTAGTCAGATTGATCTCTTTCGCATCCCTGTGGGTAAATATATCTATGTCATTGTAGAGGAACAATAGGTATCTGTAATCCTTGAAGCTGTACTCATGACATATATCTAGATAACTTCTCTCATCAACTATCCGCTCTACCCTGTACGGAATTGTACCCACATATCTTCCACCGTTGTCATCGAGCAATGTTATCACAGCAGATGGGGATATGATCTCAACATACGCCTCTCCATTAACTACCGGCACCTTGACCTCGCCCCCCAGTTCCCCATGGGATACAAGGATTCCTGTTATGTTCTGGTTGTCGCACACTATCTTTCTCTTAAATATTATGTTTATGATCTTAGAGGCAAATTCCGGCTTGACCGTTTCGGGGTCAAGAAACTCATCATATATGACTGTGAGATCATCACTCACCTTGCCCTGGAGTATCATCTTCTCCATGAACCGCTCTATGGCAGGAACAAAATCACGATATACCGACATCTGATCAGCCTTGTTCATGATGACACTGGCATAAATATATGCCAACTCATCATCTGTCAGCACATTCTTGTAGCTGAAGTATCTGAGTATCGCCTCAGGTATCTCATCATATCGTCTCCTGTCCATACTCCTGATAAAGCACTCGTTGAGCCCAACATACTTGAGATCCTTCTCTGCAGCATCACTGTAATACCTGTGATATCTAGGATCGTACATCTTGTCTTTGATGAGTATACCGCACATCGCCTCAAGAGTCGTTTTATCATGACGCATATCATATATCTGCTCAAGCATCTTAAATGAATGTTCATCAAATGTCTTCTGTCTGGATGCAGTCTTGACAAATTCCACTATGACATCCTCGGACACAAATTCATTTCTCATGCCCCATCTGAGCGCTGCGATTTCGAGCGGCGCAATCTTCTTCATCATAAGAGGCTGTTTGTTGAACATATCACATATCTCAAAATAGATCACAGGACTGTTCACGCCTTCGTTGAAAAGCTTCTGTATATCATCATAGAGAACCCATTTATCCTCTGTATAACTCACATCCACGAACAACAGAATCCAGAAATAGAAAAGCCTGTTATTCTTACTCGTCTCAAACTTCTCGCGAACCATTATTGCAGTCCTGTCAATGAGAAATTTTTCTCTTCTGAGCAGTGATTTCAGGTAGCTCAGATAGCACTTCTCCATGTCTTCCATACTAGTAAAGTTGGCATCAGCATCTATTCTGAGGAACTCCTGCTCCACAAATTCAGTATGCCCCTCGAGAATCTGCATGTGCAGCAGTCCAAGTCTGTACATTCCATATTCAGGTCTGTATTTTATGAGGGTATTCAGGGCATTCCTCGTCTCAGCGATATATTTGCCAAGGTCTATCTTGTCTGTTCTGAAGTCTATATATGCGCGTATCAGAGCCTCCTCAGCCCTCTTTATCGTGAATCTGGTCTGCCTGCTCTTCGGTGTCATCTTGACGACCTCCGGCTTCCTGATACTGACCCTGATCTTCATGTTCTGGTATGTGTTCCATATATATATGTATCCCGCAGACTCACCGTCATGTATCTTCTGCGGGTCTATCAAGAATGTGAGTTCAAATGTATTCCCATCAAAGCTGTTCCACTTGAGCACATTTGTCTCGGGAATAAGGAAATCACAATCTGATGCTATCTTTGTGTTGGTGTATCCCCATGTGTTCTTAGCGATAGTCACCGATGCGCGAACAAGCTCCTTCGGCATCTCGACCAACAGATCATTCTGGGCAACCGACAAAGTGAGTGACCTCTTTTTATGTGTATAGACCAGGAATTCTTCCATAGCCTGGCCTATTGAAAGTGAGAGCCCCAACGCGTCGTACACTCTGTGGAGCTTCTCATCCCTGCCTATAAAAGTGCGCACAAAATCTTCACTGCCAAATATCCGTATGGCATCTTCCCAGTTCTCCTCTGCATAAGACGCAAATTGAAACAGATCCTCAAGCTTTCTGTCTCCCGTCTGTATATACGGAGCTATAACCGTTATGTTATATGGAATTAAGAATTCACCGCCATCTGTGATTATGTTGATATGACCTTTAAAAGATTTGCCCCGTTCCAGTCCACGGGCATCAAATGAATAGCACACTGTATTTTTTCTTCCCACATACGTGTGACTCTTGAAATCCAGTATATAGCGGCTGTCGTACACCATCAGCTTCACTGGGCAGCTATTCGTGGTGTCAACCGAAAACTCACCATCATACACTGTACCTGCCTCGATATTCAATTCTAACCTGCTGACTGATATGGCAACAACCGGCCTGTCGACCTTGAATTCGCCACGTGCATACTGCTCAACTATTCCCTTCATCGCCTGGTCTCCTGTATCTGATTCTGTTGTCTTTTTGTCAATTTTTACTTGTTGTGGTTGTATTTGTAGTCCCCAATCGGTATAATTAACTAATAGACATATATTTTGATTATAGCAAAATATTGTTTCTTTTTAAACAATATAAAACAGAAAAATAACTTAAAACAACTGAATTCAACTAAAAAAGAGGTTTTTTTATGAAAAAAGGGGTTATCAATCTTACAACAGAGAATCTGATCAGTCAGGTTGAGACAGTTCGTGCAGATCTCAACATGAATCCACTTGGGATTCCTGATTCAGTAAGCAAAGCCATTTCTGAAAGTCTCAGTCAGCTGTCTGCCTATCCGGACCGTAGCATGAAAAAGTTAAAAGCTGCTATATCTGCATACTCCGGAGCGGATGAAGACAACATCATAATCGGGGGAAGCTCCTACGAATTTGTGAAGATACTATGTGAATTTACTTCTCCCAAAAATGTTATTCTCATAACACCAGGAGCTCAAAACTATGAAAGGCTGCTCTCAATGAACGGCTGCAATATAACATACTACTCCACACCGGAAGAGGAGGATTTTAATCTGGACATAGCTGATTTTATCTCCAAACTGACAGAGGATATCGACATGATCTTCATATCCAATCCAAACGGAACAACTTCCCAGATAATCGATGCAGAATCCATGGAGTTTATTGCAAAGATATGTGATGGCAACGATATTACCATGGTGGTAGATGAGGAATATATGGACTTTGTGGATGATATCAGTGTCAACTCTGCCATTCCTCTTATATCTGAATATGAGAACGTGGTCGTACTCAGAAACACTACCAAATTCTTTGCTGTACCGGGACTCAGACTTGCATATATGGCCACATCCAATCCTGTCCTTAAAAAGACTCTGGAGATAACTGAACTTCCTTATAGCATAGGCAAGCTTGTCGAAGCCGCCGGAGCTGCCATGTTCACCGATGACAAGTACATTTCCGAGTCAAGGGAACTTATAAGGACAGAGCGCAATCTTGTGTACTCAGCTCTATCAACCCACAAGACGATAAAGCTCTACAAACCATCTGCAAACTTTATTCTGATAAAACTGCTCAAAAATGATGTTTCCGCGGGAGATGTTGTGGAACACTGTCTTCCAAAGGGACTATACATAAGGAGCTGTGCGGATATCAGAGGTCTTGACAACAAATATATAAGATTCTGTTTTATGAACCCTAAGCAGGATGACCTGTTGGTCAACACCATTCTAGAAATTGTGTAATGCTAATTTAACGAGCATACGTTTTTTACCAGAATATTCAATCTGCGACCACTCGCAAAATATTCTGCGATTATAATTCAAATTTTAAAAAGGAGAATAAAGGCTATGGAAAACATTACAACAAAGATTACATCATCCTATAACAACGCACTTGATATAAAGGTGGTTGACGGACATTTTGCAACCAACCACTCCCATATCAACAAATACATTGACATGACAACTCTCAAGAGCAGAAGGAAAATGGCTTTGGCCGCTGCCAAATCCATGGCAACAGAGTACGTGGCAACCACCATCGTCGATACCATCGTTTGTATGGACGGCACAGAAGTCATAGGTGCATATCTGGCAAATGCTCTCACAGAGAACGGTATCGTGTCAATGAACCAGCACCAGACCATTTACATCATGACTCCTGAGGTTCACTCATCAGGTCAGCTGATCTTCAGAGATAATCTCCAGCCTATGATCAAAGATAAGAATATCCTTCTGCTTCTGGCTTCAGCCACAACAGGAAAGACTATAAAGCAGAGTATTGAATGTATCGAGTATTACGGTGGAACCATTTCAGGTATTTCAGCTATATTCTCGGCAACTGACGAAGTAGCAGGACACGAGGTTCACTCTCTGTTCAACAAGAAGGATATAGACGATTACGCATCTTATTCCGTTGACGAATGTCCTATGTGCAAGGCCGGCAAGAAGATCGAAGCCATTGTTAACAGCTATGGATATTCGATGCTGTAATACGATCAGATAGCTACAATATGCACATAATCATTACTGTATTGCATAAAAACACAGCCGCAGAATTGTATGTCAGCAATTCTGCGGCTTTAATTTTATTTTTCTGAATATGTAACCTTGTCTGGAACAAATTCTTTAACTGCGTCTGTATTCATCTGCATTTATACAATGTAATCTATTTTTATGTATTAATTTCTGACCCTCTATCTGATAATGTGTCCGAAAGGCACGTTATGCATGCAAACAATGCATCTAGCTATCCAAATAGTAAAATCACCCCCTAAAAAACCCCCTAAATTCGCTTATTTAACGCATTTGTGCCATTCTATTGACTTTGATTTTCCAGTAATGTATCGTGTGACCTACCAGCTGGAATACGAATTCTAAGGAGATTTTTATTTGACATATACAGGCAACAACAATATACATAACGAGATGATATTTGACCGTGCTTTCAAGAAAATATTAACCCTCTCATCAAAGGCCGTGACCAATATGATAAATGGTCTTTTTAGCACAAACTACGATCCTGATACCACAACCATCAGCTATCACTGGACTGAACACCAAGCCGACAGCACCCTCAAGACCACTCTTGCGGACACTATCCTGATACTAAACAACAAAGACGCATATCATATGGAGGCCCAGATCACCGAGGACCAGGAGATCATATTCCGCGTATTTTCTTACGGGTATGGCTATGCAGATGTCAACAAAGAAGCCATACCGGCGAACGATACAACTCAGCCCAATTTTGTCCTTCATTTTCCAAATCCCTGCATAATATTTCTTGGCGACGTCTCATCAAAAGTGCCAGACAAATATAATTTACAGCTTGATTTCGGAGATCAGAAAATCTATACCTACACTGTGCCAACGGTGAAGCTTGCCGATATCAGTGCGCAGGAACTGAACAACAGAAAGATGGTGATACTCATACCTTTTCACCTTTTAAAGCTCAGAAAACTCATGGCTAAAAACAGATCACATGACACTATCTGTTCGTTGAAAAAGCTCGTTGAGACTGATATACTTGGCAGTATAGAAACTAACCAGCAGCTAGGAAATATAACTCCTTCTGATGCTCATCAGCTCATATCGCTGACGAAGAAATTATATTCCTATCTGTATGAAACCTATACAGAAAGTGAGGAGGTACATGATATGATCGATCAGTCCCTGGAGCTTGAATCTGATGAACTTGTATTAAAGATGCAAGCGTTGGAGGAGAAACTTAAAGAATTAAACATCAAAACCGCCGAAGTAGACGCAGCAAATGCCAAGCTAGAAACTACTCGAGCTAAACTAGGCGCTACTCAGGCTGAATTGACCTCTACTCAGAACAAACTAGGCGCTACTCAGGCTGAATTGGACTCTGCTCAGAACAAACTAGGCGCTACTCAGGCTGAACTGGACTCTGCTCAGGCTAAACTCAGCGACGCCGAATCAGAAATTGCACGACTCAAAAAGGAGCTTGAGCAGGCAAAGAGATAGCACTGTATTTGTATGTTGCTCCGCACAATTAAAACGACTGCCTTGGTGGCATGTGATTATCTATTATTGAAAACCACACACCATCAAGGCAGCCGCTTATTTTATATTATTCTATTTTCCAAGATAAAATTTCTTTGACCTTTTATGATATACGATCACTCCGGCCAGTGCACCGATCACCGCTGCCACAATAAACCATGCCCATATCGGCACATCTTTGATATTGTAGCATCTGATGTTGATCCACATCTGGTTGATATCCTTGGTGGCATCCTCATCGAAATACTCCATGACCGCACTTCTCTCTATGGCGTCCTGTGACGGATACTGAGCCCCAAGCTGTCTGTTGACCTGTTCCGCAGGAGCTCTGAGAACGTAGTCAGGATCTGAGTTGTCCCCTGTGAAGAAATATCCAAGTGGATAATCAACAACATCCTCCTCGTCATCCTCTGCACCATAAGTGTAATCCAGATAAGAATATACCGTATCGTCATCCCCACCTGCTATGACTGAGGTATAACCAATGTAATACATGTTGCGGACTGCATTGTCAGGTCTTGATACGAAGTTGATAAACGCCTCGGCCGCCTGCTTTCTGTCAGCATCACCGTCTATTCCATTTTTCAGCATGACCCATCCGTCAAAGTACAGATTTGTGCACTCCTCAGGGACCGCAAAGTCAAGTTGCACACCATCCTCCTCAGCCTGATCCATGGCATAAACTGCATCTCCTGACCACTGGTAATTCGCAACAACCTTTCCTGTTATCATGTCTGCCTTACCGCTGTCAGTCTCAAATGAATACACATTATCCTTTATGTCCTGAAGAAGATCCTGTGACTTTGCTATAGTCTCAGGACTGACATCGTTCATAATATCCTTGAGCTGCTCTGAGTAATCATCCTGAGCCCTGAATTCAGTGTCCATCAGCTTGTCTCTCTGCAGTGCTCCGACTGCGGCAAAGTAGGAATCTCTGACATTGTCTTTTATGGTGATCTGTTTTGCAAACTTAGGGTTGTTGAGGACTGTCCATGTTCCCGCCTCGTCAGCAGTCATCTTCTCCGGATTGTACAGAATTCCCGTAATTCCAAACATGAAGCCAGCCGCATATTTGCTCCAGGTCTCACCATTTATCTCATGAGTCTCAAATGTATCTCGAATATATGGCGACACACCATTTATATAATAATTCTTGTCGTTGTTCTCATCGAAAAAGCCATCAGACAAAGGCTCAAGCTTGTTCTCAGACATAAGCTTCATAATCATGTACTCCGAAGGACATACAAGATCATACACATCGCCGAGAGTCAGCATATTATAGAGATCCTCATTGGTGCCGAAGCATGAATATTGAACATTCACCTTCACACCATAATTCTCGTAATACCAGTTCTCGAAATCCTCCACCATGGAATTCTCACCAAATATAGTTGTTCCATTGTCCAGTTCCAGGGCTTCGTCTTCATCCCAGCCACCCTCGTCAATGTACTCTTCCCAGCTGCATACCCTGAGAGTGACCTCTTTTTCAGTAGCAGATGCACCTTTGTTCTTGACGGACGCCGCATCATTCGCTGCACTGTCATTTGCTGAACTTGCAACTGACTGAGAGTCATCTGCCGAAGCTCCTGCATCCTCCGCCGCCATTACCGGCAGCATCTGTCCGGCAAGCAATGAAACAGCCATGACTGCTGCCGCCAGCTTTCTGGAAATCGAACGTCCAAAACATCTATGTCTTATCATCGCTCCACCCTCTCTATAATGTATCGCCCCTCTCTGCTTCGCGAGCGGGGCAGATCGGTGGAGCGCATTAGAATTATTCACTCCGTTCATAAGCGCTCCACCTCCTTCTTTCTTCCGGCCACATTCATAGCCACAACGATTATGACAACCAGTGCAAATATGACTGTTGAGAGCGCCCACAGGGCTGTCTTGATCTCAGTCTGTGAACCCTTTGTCGCATTTACAACGTAAGTACTTATGGTGTCAAATGTCGCAGGCTTGGTGTATGTCGCGATGAAGTAATCATCCAGTGACAGTGTAACAGCCAGCGCAAATCCCGAGATAATACCCGGAAGTATCTGAGGTATCACTACCTTTGTGAGTCCCTGGAAAGGTGTAGCTCCCAGATCTAACGCAGCCTCATACAGACTGCTGTCCATCTGCTTGAGCTTTGGCACTACCGACAGATATACGAAAGGTGCCGACAAAACCACATGGCCGATGACAAGCGGAACATAGCTGTCCTTGCTCATGCCGAATGCAACTATGAGCAGTATACATATAGAGAAACCTGTCACAACATCTGCATTTACAACAGGCACCTCATTCATGGCATTTATCGATGCTGAAGCCCATTTTTTTGAATAAAAAGCACCTATAGCACCGAGTGTTCCTAGAATGGTTGCTATCAGTGCTGAACCGGCAGCCAGAAGAACAGTTCCAACGATCATTGACCTCAGCTCATCTTTGGTGAACAAAGTCACATAATTGTGGAGCGACCATCCGTGAATGCTTCCGATATTTGCCGATGTCGTAAAGCTGTACACAGCCAGTATCAGTATAGGCATATATATGAGAAGAAGCATAATGCATATAAATATAATCTTAGACCATTTCTTCATTATAACAACGCACCTCCTCTGCTTCCACCGTCGTCATCCGTGTACTTGTTTGTCACAAGTGTGAATACAAGTATTATCACAAGAAGGACGAGTGCTATCATGGAACCGCCGTTCCAGTTGTATGCTGAGAAGTAGCTTCCTATCAGACTACCCATGATGTATGTGCTGTTGTAAAGCATGTCAAGCACAACATAGTTAGTCATAGATGGTAAAAATACCATAACTATTCCGCTGACGATTCCCGGAACGGTGAGCGGAAGTGTGACCTTGACAAATGTCTGGAAGCTATTTGCCCCAAGATCCACAGCGGCCTCCATAAGGCTGCCGTCAAGCTTCAATATGGTTGTGTATATAGGAAGTATCATAAATGGCAGGAAATCATATGTCATTCCTATAACCGAATTGAGAAACGGGTGGAATGCCAGATTGCCCTCTATAACCGTGAGTACTTCCTTGAGTGCTGTGATCCTCAGTGTGAAGTTGATCCACATCGGGAGCACGAACATCATGACAATTACCGATTTCCTTTTCATCTCACTTCTCGCAAGTATATATGCGATCGGATATGCCAGCAGCAAACACACCAAAGTAGTCGCTATGGCAAGCAAAAAGCTGTATGCCAGAGTACCTATGGTGTTCGGGCTGGTAAAGAATCCCGTCAGATTGTCAAATGTAAACCTGCCCTCGCCGTTGGTGAAGGCATAATAAATAATTACAAACAGTGGTGCAACTACAAAGCATATGAGAAATAATGCGTATGGGATGCCCAGCTGTTTTCTTGAAAAACGTAAGCCGTTCATGTATATCCCTCCATTTCTTGAACATCAGCCCATTAAAAGTCGCCTTCGGCGAGGGGCTGACGCTACATGTCAAGTTTTCATAGAAAACTTGACACACTTATCTCTTAAGTGAAAACTTCATCTTATCCTCTGGAATTATCAGGCTGACTCTGTCCTCCATGTTCCACAGGTACTCGTCATCCACGATAAAGTCCTCCTCATTGTCAGTTCTCACCACATAGCTGTAGTGGTCTCCCTTATATATAAGATTGATGATATGTCCGCAGAGTATACCAGCTTCCTCGTCATCACTCATGTCGATATCCTCTGGAAGTATAGATACTATTACCTTGATCTTCTCACGGTCTATCGCCTCACCATTTGCATCCACCAGCACGCCATCCTTCATGGCTGAACCCGGAACGATCTCCGTGAGGTCGCATGATACCTTACCGTCAAATACGCCGAGGGCATAATTCCTATTGACTGAGCTCTCAATCTTGTTGATTGCAGTCTCCGATATCATGATGTGTATTCCATCAGGTTCAACATTGAGGCCAACCTTGTCTCCAACCTTGGCGGACTTTGTGGTCTGAATAACTATCTCATTTCTTCCGGACTCAACGGTGATCTCATAGTGAACACCCTTAAATACTACGGAGGTCACAACGCCCTTTACAGCGCCCTGTTCAGGTGTAGTGATCATCACATCCTCCGGTCTTACTACGGCGTCCACCTTTGTTCCAATCTCCACGTCATCCAGACAGACAAATTCTGCACCACAGAATCTTACCTTTAACTTGCCCGTCATGATTCCGTTGAAGATGTTACTCTCGCCTATGAAATCCGCAACAAATGCGTTCTTTGGCTCATTATATATATCTTCAGGAGTTCCTATCTGCTGTATCTCACCCTCGCTCATGACAACTATCTTGTCTGACATGGTGAGCGCTTCCTCCTGGTCATGTGTTACATAGATAAAAGTGATTCCCAGCCTGTCATGCATTCCCTTGAGCTCTATCTGCATCTCTTTTCTCATCTTGAGATCCAGTGCGCCAAGAGGCTCATCCAGAAGAAGTATCTCTGGCTCATTGACAAGGGCTCTCGCTATAGCTATTCTCTGCTGCTGTCCACCAGAAAGCGTGGCGACTTTTCTGTCCTCAAAGCCCTCAAGGTCAACCATCTCAAGGACCTTCTTGACCTTCTTCACGATCTCTGCCTTAGGAAGCTTCTTGAGCTTGAGGCCAAATGCTATGTTGTCAAAGATATTCAGATGTGGGAACAGCGCATACCTCTGAAAGACCGTGTTGATAGGTCTCTTATTTGGTGGAAGCTTGCTGATATCCTGTCCATCCAGTAATATCTCTCCTGAAGTAGGAATCTCGAATCCTGCTATCATTCTAAGTGTCGTGGTTTTTCCGCAGCCTGAAGGGCCTAAGAACGTGACGAACTCGCCTCTCTTCACTTCGAGGTTAAAGCCGTCAACTGCTGTGAATCCATTGTCATAGGTCTTGACAATGTTTTTCAATTCAATGATATTGTTGGAATTATTGTTGTTTTTTTCCATTTATTTCCTCCTTAAGTATCGTGACATACTCCGTCACTTACTTACAGTGCCCCAACAAAGCGCATTTGTCATCTGCCATTCCAAATGGACGACAAGAGCGACCGCCCCGCCGTCAGCGGACAACAAATCCACGCTCCATGTATCACTGCTGTATATCTCACCAGCCCGGGGAGCAAATAACGAAAAGCCTATCTGATAGCTCTCCTCGCATGAGCACAACTTTATCTTGCCCTCATACTGTCGGGGAATCAAAAACATGTTAAGAAAAAACCCCTTTATGATACCGGGTGATGGCATGGATCACGGTTAGTAGCCCTATCCACCTGCCTCTCCATGTCGAGATACATTTTAAGGCACGATATCAAGGGTAAAATAGCTAACAGACTTCCTATTTTTCCCAAAATCCACGAAGATCATCCTGCATTTTATGCAGAAAAATCGACCCTGTCTCCAAACATTCCGCATATTCGCGGCTGCATCCCTGCAATTTGAAACAAAGTCGATTTATTCTAACATATAATCATTGGTAATGATATATATTTTCATTTAATTCTTTAACAAAACAGGTCGTTACCTGTTATTTCATTCTGAACAATTCCGGAATGACTCAAGAGGCAGTCACATTTTACTGAATCCATCAAATCCGAATCACTATTCAGATAATAGCTAATAAATTCTAGATCAGAAGTACCGCCAGCTGCACCAGTGCTGACAGCCATATGAGAACCACCAGATATATCTTTGCCGCTTTTGTCATGTCGAACCTCCACACACATCCCTTTTACAACTTGTTATTATTATGTTCTACGAGAGGGATTTTATGCCTGAACAGGCACAAGTTTACGCAAAGATCGTGCAAAAATCATCTGATGATACTTCTTTCCGTTTTCCCATATTTCCATGTATATACATACGTAAGCTTCATCTGCCCGTGCTCTGACTGCCATTCAAGATGTCCGTCTTTCATCCGAAAATCTATGCTCAGCTTGTCCGTGTCTATCTCTCCTGGCTGGTATGTTCCATCTTGGCCGTCACGAGATGCATCGCTTATACCAGCGACCTCGTATCTCACCTTCTCAACATCCGCCTCCACCTGCGCTTTGGCCATGTAACCAGCCGCAGAAAACATAGCCAGATCAAAAATCACGGATACAAAGCCAGCCAAAAGTATAGTCATAATCTTCTTAAACAGATAGGTTCTTACCTTTCTGTCATCGACTGGTTCAAGCCTTCCTCTATATTTTCTATTGTCAGACTGTCTATAATATACAACTGCCCCAGCCACCCAGAATACAACAACAATACACAGGCATATTCCAGGAAGCGACACTCCGGGGAGCCAGCGCCACCACCCTACATAATACTTTATGACCACCACTGCAAAACAAAGTGCACATGCAGCCGTGATACATGCTGATATCACGCTATCCCTGTCCCTTCCATCAACGATGCAATAATCTTCTCGTTCTCTCGGCAGATTTTCTAGCACACAATTATATTTCCTTCTGTCATCTGGAACCTCATATCCGGCCTTGCCCAGTTCTCTCAGGTACAGCCATGCGTCCAGGCAGGCAAGCCACAAACCAGCCATAGGGCAAAATGTTATAACACCCGTAACCATCATAACATCGCAAAATGTACTGACAATATCATCAAAAAACACACCACAGATCATTCCTGCAAGTGTAGGAACAGATACCACCACCGCGGTGGTCAGAATTATACGCATTACGCGTCTGTCATATTTTATCTTCATACGACTTTACCCCATTTTTGAACATCAAATAACTTACTATCTCCTACATGCACTACATCAATGCCAGCCCCACAAACATCTTAACTGCTGTCTCTATGATCTCATCCGGAAACTCGAATCCCGCCGTGTGGAGCTGGGCATGATCCTCACCATCACCTACGCCGAAGAATGCTCCCTTTGTCTCCTGCAGATAGTATCCGAAGTCCTCCGACCATCTCATCGACTCAGCAAGTTCTGTGACCACAATATTCTGGTCAGTAGCACATTTTCTCAGTTTGTCCACATTCACAGCATGATTTTCCGTTGCCGGAAACCGCTCTATCTCCTGTATATCAAGGGTGAAGCCCCCATCGTCCGCAGTATTTTGTGCAATCTGCTTTATCTCATCCACATACCCGGCAAATATCTTTTCTCTCTCAGCCCTCACCGTCATGCGCAGCGTTCCTTCTGATGCAGCCACACCGTAATTGGCACTTCCAATATCCATTCCGATGAGCGTCATCCTGACAAATCCCCTGCTGCGGTTGTACTCCTCCGTAAGCTTCTCTATCTCCAGCAGCAGCCTGGCAAGCGCAGGCCCCGGATTCTTTCCCGCCTCAGGATATGCCGCATGGCTGGCTGTTCCTATCATATGTATCTCAAGCCCCGTTGATGCGCATGCAAATGTTCCATCTATCGTCAGCACATGATTTCTCGGATATCCTGGTATGTTATGAAGTCCATAAATCTCACCTATATTCTTCTCAATTATAAGATCTCTGCACAGCCTTGCCCCGGCACCAATCTCCTCGCCGGGCTGGAAAATGAAATAGACGTCCCTGTTAATTATCTGATTCTGGCAAATCACTCCAGAATTGTCATTTATATCACACACATGCGTATTTCCGCATTTTTCCATTGCACGGGACAGCCAAGCCGCAGCCCCACATAATATACTGCTATGTCCATCATGCCCGCAGTAATGTCCCGGCTTTCCATCCTGCCCACACACTGCATCCATGTCTGCCCTGAACGCGATCGGCGTTCTTTCTTCATCCCCTATTATGTCATCAGAAGATTTCAACACCGCATAAAACCAAGCACCTCTATCCACGATCTCAAGGTCAGTATTCTCCCTGAGAAACGACATGAGCATCGCCTTAGTCCGCATCTCATGCATCGAAGCCTCAGGAATGCTGTGAAGCCTGCGCCTGAGGTCATATATCTTTATCATCAGCTCTTTGTCAATTTCCATAACGCCTCTGTGCTCCTTCTCATCTATCACAGCCCAAGACACATCCTTATAATACCGAGTATCAGCATATGTACTGGATAGAACAGGTAATTCACCAGCTTATTCTGCCTGCCGCGCTTGCCATTGTATGTCAAAGTCAGTCCAAACCCCAACAGTGCCCACGGTTCCTTGAACATCGCCAGGTAGCAGAACGGTATTGCAATTGCGGACTTTTCATGAAATATATACAGGAAATATCCTATAAGTATGGCGTGGTAGTCATAATCAACCGCAAGATTCATCGATATAAGACACACTATGGCAACTATCGGTATCGTTGCTATAAACCAAACTGCCTTGGGAAGCTTCTCCATTTTTTTCCTCAGCACATCTATGATCCATATCATTGCCAGCACCATCGCCAATGTAAACATAATATTATTTGCATTCCATTCAAAGAATACGCCACTGGAGAACATGTCATAAGGGATCTCAGATATCACACCAAATATAAGCAGCATTCCAAGATACCTCCACTTGTTTCTCGTATGAAAATATCCTTCCACAAGCATATATATGAATATTGGGAAGGCTATCCGTCCCAGGACATCAAATACATCACTTACAGCCGATATTATTCCACCGTCCAGATACGGATACAGCAAAGTCTTATTCGTATGATCTATAAGCATTGAAATGAACGCTATATACTTAAGCTGTGCTCCGGAAAGCAGACCTATACCGTTCAATGTTATTTTTCTGCATGTTCCACAAGTTGTATCCTCTGCCTGCTCAATGTTATTTTTTGTTTTATAATTATGAACTTTCATGCAATTTCTCCTTTATTTTCCCAACATTTACTGATGTTTTAGTCCTAATAAGTATAGTGGTCGTTTTTAGAAACCTAGCACTGATGCACTACCACACTTTTCAACAGTGTTTTCACTATAAGTATAACATAACTGCATTGAATAACAGAGCTTAACTTTTTTTCAATACGCTTAAATTTATGACATTGCGCATTTACATGTAGTCAGCATATTTGCTGGACAAATAAACAAAATACCAGTCTGCAAAATCAGATGCTTTTTCTAAGCTTTGCAGGCTGGTATTTTTATCACATGTATTTAGGTTTTCAAGAATTTTATTGTATAATAAACTCTTCTATTTCTTTCAAAATTTGATCAATCAGAGCATATGACTTATATGTTCAGATCGTATTTCTCTACCTCAAGTTCCACACATCCGTCAGTTTCAAATACAACATCCTGAGCATTGCGCGGTGTATATATAACTGTAGACAGCACTTGTTCTCCATCATTTACAAATATCTCTATGGAATTCCAATCCATCACTATTCTCATTTTTGAAAGTCCATTGCCATTCTTGATTTTGACCTTGCGCACACAGTTTGTATCACGTATCCATCCCGCAAATGTTCTGTCTATCTCAAGCATTTGTGTTCCCGGGGTATAGCTGACATTGGTTTCATGAATCTCATCCTTTGCAAAATGCATTGTAAAATGTCCGCAGTCAGCTTTCTTTATATCAACTGTCATATCGATAACTCTGCCGTTAACGCCTTCATATGTCTTCTCACCACGCAAAGTATCATTAACTACCAGCTTGTTCTGTCTGTATCCACAAAGCTCTCTGACCGGAGTCTGAATCAGCTTGCCGTCAGAGATCATTAGTTCTCTTGGAACTGACATCATACATGCCCACTTCTGTCCACGTGGCAGCGTATTTACGCTGTCCCAGGACTGCATCCAGCCAATCATCACTCTTCGTCCATCAGGCGTTCTTATAGTCTGCGGTGCATAAAAATCAAATCCACTGTCCACAGATACCGCTTTTTCATACTTGAAAATATGTCTCTCTTCATCCACATCGCCTGTGAAGAATACCACGTTATTTCCATTGTGAAACTCTCCATCTGCTGACATGTCCTGTGGGGATACTATAAGCACATTATGTCCATCCATCTCAAAATAGTCTGGGCACTCCCATACTGCGCCAAATCTGCCTGTTTCATCCTTTGCAAATACTGATTCAAATTTCCAGTTGTACATATCATCTGAAGAGAACAGTACAACCTGAGGGATTCCATCATATGTCCGGTTTCCAGTCAGCATATAGTACCTGCCGTCCTCATCCTTCCAGACCTTCGGATCTCTGAAATCAGCACGGCTGCATTCCTCTGGCATGATCTTTCCATCAACAACAGGATTGCTGGATATTTTTTCATAACTAATTCCATCGCCTACAGCCATACACTGGTTTTGTATAACATTCTTAGTTCCATCAGCTAGTTTTTCCTCAACTACTCCTGTATAGAACAATACATGCTTCCCGTCATTCTCTATAGCAGTTCCTGAAAAGCACCCAAATGAATCAAATTCCGAGTCTGGCGCCAGCGCAGTTGGAAGCTCTTCCCATTTTATGAAATCCTTTGAACTGGAGTGTCCCCAGTGCATCGGTCCCCACTCTGTGCTGTATGGATGGAACTGGTAAAACAAATGTGCCTTTCCTCCATATATGGAAAACCCATTTGGATCGTTTAACCAGCCCACCGGAGTTGTGAGGTGGAACTCCGGCTTATCTGCTCTGTCTACTCTGTTCTTTTCTATATATTCATCTGCCTTCTGGCATGTGTACATACTATGTCCTCCTTCTGCTTGATTAGATTGTTTTTTCGGTTGTGCTGTCAAAGAAGTGCAGCTTATGTGGCATGAATACGAACGAAACCTTGTCGCCTATCTGGCTTATCTCATACTTTGATACTCTTGCAACAGTCTTGCTTCCCGCAAACTGGAAATACAGATTATTTTCATTTCCCGTCCACAAGAAGATCACGCCAGTTCTTCTGCGAAGGGATACAACCGACTAATTCAATATTCAACAAAAAGATCAAACCGCCCACACCCCTTTATTTATCTGAGGTGTTGGCGGTTTTTATCAAAACTTTTGTCCTATAAGTTTAAATATCGGAAACCAGTTTCTTTTTATTACCTTACATAGAATATCATTCTGTCTACTGCGCATGCTCGAACTGATGCTCTTTGTAGTGATGAGCCTCCTCCAGCATCATGTCCTTGACCTTCATAAGTCTGACCTGGGTGCTTCGCTCATTCTCATCAAGCTTCATGCTTATATACTTTATTCCCTCCCGGGTCTCCGGGATGATGACATGCTCAAGAGCATTTACACGCCTTCTGGTCTTCTCTATCTCCGCTGCGAGCATCTGGCAGGACTTCTCCACCTCCGCCAGTCTCAGCATATCAGGAAGTATATCCGATAGGGACTTCACTGCATCGTCCAGCTCTCCAGATGTAAATGCAAATCCATACGAATAGATGTCATTTGAATTTGCGCTTTTCGTCTTATAGTCGTACACCGGAATGTCAACACTCATTACATTCCTGTCGCCAAGGGCGATCCGCACCTCCTGCTTCGGAGCCATGAGCGCCGTGCTCAATGTCTGCTCATTCATACCCGCCTTCGCTATTACAAAGCCTGTGTTGGCAGCTTTGATGCCAGCCTCAACCTTCTTTCTCAGTTCCATATTCTCTCTTGCCATGTCAAGGAACTGCCTCATCAGCTCATCTCGCTTATCCTTAAGGAGCTTATGGCCTCTGGATGCCGTGACCAGCTTCTTCTTAAGCCTTGTCAGCTCCATTCTGGTTGGATTAACCACAACATTAGCCATCTGTCTTCTCCTTTCTTCCAAATATATTCTCAAGCTACTTGACATGTATTACAAAGACAACGTGTATATGGCAATTTTGAATTTCGTACATTTAATTGTGTCCCCATTGCGGCATATATTGCCAACCGGGGGTCGCTTCCGCTTATTTCGGTCTGCAGCGGTACTAAGGTGCCGCTTGAAGCGCCACCTAAGGACCGGCGACCTCAAACTCCCCCTATTGGCAATATATGCCGCAATGGGGACGAGCACAACCTACATCTTTCAAAATTGCCTACCCACTACTTTCCGTAATACATGTCAAGCCACTTATCGTCGATACGTTTCAGCTCGGCTCTAGGAAGAATGGAGAGAAGCTTCCAGCCGATGGCAAGTGTCTCCTCAATACTTCTGTCGGTGCCGTACCCCTGGGATACATACTCCTTCTCAAACGCCTCTGCAAACTTTGCATATATAATATCTATATCTGAAAGTGCCGACTCACCCAGGATAGTCATGAGCTCCTTGGCATCCTTTCCTCTTGAATAAGCAGCAAATAACTGGTTCATGGTACTGGCGTGATCTCCTCTGGTCTTGCCCTCACCGGTTCCCTTATCCTTAAGTCTGGACAGTGACGGAAGTACATCGATAGGTGGTGTGACTCCCTTTCTGTACAGCTCTCTTGAGAGAATGATCTGTCCCTCTGTGATATATCCCGTAAGGTCTGGTATAGGATGAGTCTTGTCATCCTCAGGCATGGTCAGGATCGGTATCATGGTTATACTTCCATTCTTACCCTTCTGTCTTCCGGCTCTCTCATACAGAGTTGCCAGGTCAGTGTACATGTATCCAGGATAACCACGGCGTCCCGGAACCTCTTTTCTTGCGGCTGATACCTCACGAAGTGCATCCGCATAGTTCGTGATATCCGTGAGGATTACCAGAACGTGCATGTTCTTCTCAAATGCAAGATACTCAGCGGCGGTAAGTGCCATTCTAGGTGTGGCGATACGCTCAACCGCAGGATCATTTGCCAGGTTGATGAAGAGGACTGTTCTATCTATGGCACCAGTCTCCTTGAAGCTCTCTGTGAAGAAGTTTGCCTCCTCAAATGTGATACCCATGGCTGCAAATACAACGGCGAATGGCTCATCTGTTCCGCGCACCTTTGCCTGTCTTGCTATCTGTGCTGCAAGCTGGCTGTGCGGAAGTCCTGAAGCCGAAAATATCGGCAGCTTCTGTCCTCTTACCAGTGTGTTCAGTCCATCTATGGCTGATATACCTGTCTGAATGAACTCAGACGGATAGTTCCTGGCAGCCGGATTCATCGGCAGACCATTGATATCTCTTCTCTCATCAGGAAGTATCTCAGGGCCGCCATCTATAGGTCTTCCAAGTCCGTCAAATACACGGCCAAGCATATCTTCTGATACGCCGAGCTCCATACTCCTTCCAAGGAATCTTACTTTGCTGTTTGAAAGATTGATACCTGTCGAGTTCTCAAAGAGCTGTACCAGGGCGTCCTCACCATTTATCTCAAGGACCTTGCATCGTCTGATCTCGCCGTCCGCCAGCTCGATCTCACCCAGCTCATCATAAGCTACATTCTCAACTCCGTGCACCAGCATCAGAGGACCCGCAACTTCCTGTATAGTTCTGTATTCCTTTGGCATAGTCTTAGTCCTCCTTCTCTATAGCTTCCTGAAGCTCTTTGTCAAGCTCCCTGGATATCTTCTCGTACTCTTCATCCACATTCTCAGGAAGCACATATTTGAATCGTCCGATCTTTTCTCTGATCGGCATATTCAGAATATTTCTTATGCTTGCTCCACCGGCAAGAGCCTGCGCCGACTCCTCATAAAATGCCATGATAAGCTCCATCATCAAAAACTGCTTGTGAAGCGGTGTGTATGTGTCCACATCATGGAATGAGTTCTGGTGAAGAAAATCCTCTCTGATGGATCTCGCCGCCTCCATCTTCAGTCGGTCTCCCGCTGAAAGGGCATCCATACCTACCATCTTAACGATCTCATCGAGCTCTGCCTCCTCCTGAAGCAGTGTCATCATCTTCTGTCTGTCGACCATGAACTTTTCATTTACATTTTCCTCGAACCATTTGCCCATATTGTCCACATACAGAGAGTATGAGGTCAGCCAGTTGATAGCAGGGAAATGTCTCTTGTACGCAAGCGATGAATCCAGTCCCCAGAATACCTTGACGATTCGAAGTGTTGCCTGTGAAACAGGCTCGGAAATATCACCACCCGGAGGAGAAACCGCACCGATAACCGACAGTGCACCGGTTCTGCCCTCGCTACCGAGAGTCTTGACCATTCCGGCTCTCTCGTAGAACTGCGCAAGTCTTGAACCGAGGTAAGCAGGGTAGCCCTCCTCTCCAGGCATCTCCTGCAGACGTCCTGACATCTCTCTGAGCGCCTCAGCCCAACGCGATGTGGAATCCGCCATGAGTGCCACCGAGTAACCCATATCACGGAAATATTCAGCTATAGTTATACCTGTATATATAGATGCCTCTCTGGCCGCAACCGGCATATCCGATGTGTTGGCTATGAGGACTGTTCTCTGCATGAGTGAATGTCCGGTCTTCGGATCCTTCAGCTCTGGAAACTCGTTCAGAACATCCGTCATCTCGTTTCCTCGCTCTCCGCATCCGATGTAGACTACGATATCCGCCTCAGCCCACTTTGCAAGCTGATGCTGGATGACTGTCTTGCCGCTTCCGAAAGGTCCGGGAACCGCAGCCACTCCTCCCTTTGCTATAGGGAAAAATGTATCCACAACTCTCTGTCCTGTGATAAGTGGCATAACCGGTGGTATCTTCTCCTGATATGGACGGCCCTTACGAACCGGCCACTTCTGCATGAGTGTCAGCTCCCTGTCACCCTTGTCTGTCTCAACCACACACACAGTCTCCTCAACTGTGAATTCTCCTGCCTTTATCTCTTTGATGGTTCCTGTCACGCCATAAGGCACCATGATCTTCTGTGTGACAACCACAGTCTCCTGAACTGTTCCTATCACATCGCCTGCCGACACCTTATCGCCCACTTTTGCTGTCGGCACAAACGTCCACTTGATATCTCTCTTCAGCGATGGAACTTCAACTCCTCGCTTCAGGTTATTGCCACATATCTTCATGATGTCATCCAGCGGTCTCTGGATTCCATCGTATATACTGCTTATAAGTCCCGGTCCCAGCTCAACTGATAGAGGCATTCCCGTTGACTCGACTGGTGCTCCCGGTGCAAGTCCCGATGTCTCCTCGTATACCTGAACTGATGCCTGATCTCCGTGCATCTCTATGATCTCGCCGATAAGTCTGCTCTCACTTACACGCACAACGTCGTACATATTTGCATCACGCATGCCCTCAGCGATGACCAGTGGTCCGGCGACCTTCTTAATCTTTCCTGTAGCCACTTAACAGCTCACGCTCCCTTCTATACTCACTCGCTCCATAGATAATTGCAAAATCGAATTATACCGATTTCGCAATTACCTATATCCGCTCGTTTCACCATTATTTTCTAATCATTCTTCATTAAATAATATGTCCGAGCCTACAGCCTGCTCAACGGATTTTTTTACTCCCGCTATTCCAGCCCCTGTATTGCCTGATATCCCAGGTATGAGAATGATCGCTGGCTTCATAACCTCTCTGTATCTGTCTATCTCTTTATTGAGATCCGAAGCCAGTGCCTCGGTCATATATATAACTGCATAATTGTCCTCCGCCAGCCTTTTCAGCAGCGTAACCCCATACTCCGGATCATCTACAGGAAATGTATCCAGGCCCAGAGTTGCAAATCCGTATATACTGTCATAATCGCCCATAACAGCTATCTTATACATACATCTCCCTTACCCTTTCCCTGATAGCCTCCTCCGGAAGCTGGTTCAGCTTGCATGTCAATATGATCCTGACTGTCTTTATCTCGTTGAGCCTCGCCAGAATGTACGCCACTATCGGTCCCACCGTAAATGGGTTGTACTTCTGAGGCTTTATCGTCTCTATGATACGGTTGTCACACCATCTCTCAAATGCCGATGCTGACTCAGAAAGTGCCTCTGCCCCACCGGCGTATGCTGTGTCCGCAAGGTATCTCTCTATCTCCTCCATGCCAGCCACCGCAGCCGTCGCCAGCCTGTCAATATCCAGAGTGTTGCACTCCGCCATGGCTCTCTTCATGAAATCCTTGTTTTTGCCTGTCTTCATGGATCTCACCGCTATCTTGATATCTGCAACAGCCACCGTCGTCTCTGCATAATCCCTGAGCAGTCTGTCATCTGCCTTCTTCGCAGCCTGCATGATCGCCAGCAGTGTTCCTCTGTCTATCACAGCATCGCACATCTGACCGTCTCCGGCCTGTGCCATACAGTCCCAAGCCTCCCTCGCGCAGTCTCTCATGTGTTCTGGAAGTCTGTCCCACGCCTTGTCACTTACGATGGACAACATCTTCTGACCGTCTATCTCGGCATTGTCGAAGAACACATGGGCAGGAGTTTCCCCGGCAACCACAGTCTTGATCGCCGCCTTGAGATTGTGATACAGATCCGGAAGTCTTATGACATCGAACACGGACATATCATTCACCATCTCGGCCACGGCAGCCCACGTCTTGTCGGCCTCCGCCCTAAGTATGTCATTTTCATCCATACTGGCATTATCACTATCGCCCCAGCCCTTCTCTATGATGAACTGAACCGCCTTCTTGTAGGAATCTGTGGCCACGAGCTGTTCTATGGCCGCCTGACTCATAAGCGACATCTCAAGCGCCCTGATCCTGGCAACCGCATATATATATTTGTCTGCCATCTGCCTACCTCCAGCTATCTGTTATCAACAAATAATAATTCATTTACCTTGTCTGCCAAATGTTCTCTGTTCGCGTCCAGCATCGCCCTGAATGAACAGTTTTCCTCGATTCCTCCGTAAATGAGAACAAATCCTCCATCTATATCACAGTTTCCATCGGACACCTTCAGGCTTCCTCCATGAGCTGCAGCTATCTGCTCTATCTGCTTCTCAGTCTGTGGTGTAAGTCGTTTTCTATCTTTTCTGGAGAAGCATATCTCTCCGCTTTTCGGCTGTACCGACTTCTCCAGACATCTGACGATCACCCGGAAATACTCCTCATCCGGAAGCGCCACCATTGTGTCATATGCCTTATCCAGCATATTTCCGATGATGGTCTGTTTTGCCGCAAGTATCGCCTGTCTCTTCTTGAGTTCCGATGAGGACTTCGCCCTGAATGATCCGGACTTTTCTGCCTGAGCAACCTTCTCACCGGTCTCCTCATTCATCTTATCCACAGTCTTTTTGGCATTTGCAATGATGGAATCCGCGTTTCTGGCAGCCTGAGCTTTGATCTCTTCAGCTTCCTTCTGCGCTTCCTGAAGGATCTGTTCTACGATTGTATCCAATCCTGTCATAAAGTACATCCTCCTTACTATCGTCTATTGTGCATGCGCATGAAAAATTAAAGTTTGATTCCATTTACCGCAAGAATTGATACCAGAAGTGCAAGGATCGCATATGTCTCAACCATGGCTGGGAAAAGCATCGCCTTACCAAACTGATCAGGCTTCTTTACAACTATTCCAACTGCTGCAACTGCTGTCTTGCCCTGATGCATTGCTGATACAAGACCAACTACTGCTATTGGAAGACATGCTGCAAGCATCATAAGTCCCTGTGCTACTGTGAGCTCCTTCGGTGTTCCTGAAAGGATTCCTATGTTGGACAATGCTATGAATCCAACAAGAAGTCCGTAGATACCCTGTGTACCCGGAAGAAGCTGGATGATAAGAACCTTTGCGAATTTGCTTGGATCCTCACTTACTACACCTGCTGCCGCCTGACCAGCAACTCCTACTCCATATGCAGATCCCATGCCTGCAAGAATTACTGCAAGCGCAGCTCCCACTAATGCCAAAACCGTTCCCATTGTCATAATATTTTCTCCTCCTAAAATTGGTTTTTTATTTCTTATTTCTGCACTTCTGTACCACTTACTATATCAACGTACTTCGTATTCTCCCTGAACGGCCTGAATGGGTTACCGCCGCCCTCGTAGAATTTGCCGAAGAACTCTACATACTGGAGACGGCATGTATGCACGTATGCTCCCAGCATGTTGATCGCAAGGTTGAACAGATGTCCTACTATAAATACGATGACGAACACTATGGCTCCGAATATTCCATCGCCAGCCATGCTTCCCATCTGGTTTATTACCTGTGCTATAACTCCTGTCGCAAGTCCCAGTGCAAGAAGTCTGGAATACGACAGCAGATCTGACAGCCAGCCTGTCAGGTTGTATATGTCATACAGTCCAAGTGCCAGTCTGAGCGCCGGATTCTTGTGGTCTCTTCCCGACATGAGCACGATGATCACAGCTCCCGCAATCGCCAGTCCGTAGCTTGTATTCCTAAGCCATCCAGGGAAATTGAACTGCATCTGTGCTATGGATGCGAACAGCTCCGTCGGCATGAGCATCAGCACAAGTCCTGTGATGAGCATGAACCACGACAGCACGTCGCATATGAACGCCTTCACATCGCCTTTCTTCAAGCACATATATCCCTTTAATGCCAATCCGCCGAACAAATGTATAAGTCCGAACAGCAGCGAGAAGAGCAAAAGTTTCATCGGGTCGTCGAGAGGCGCAAACCATACTGGCTTGAATGTCACCTCATGGTGGAAAAACGTCCTCGATACCACCGTTATCAGGTCTCCGAAGAAACCGCCAAATAATATTCCCCATATCAGTGTGGATATACCACAATACATGAACAGACGCAGGGACTTTTGAAGTCCGTTCTCCATCCTCGGGAATTTCCTGATCAAAATAAAACATGCCAGGAATATGATGAGTCCATACGCCGCATCGGACAACATGAGTCCGAACAGGAATATATAGAATATCGCCATCGGTGTGGTTGGATCCATCTCACCCTTGCCCGGAAGTCCAAATGACTCTAGTACGCCCTCCGCCGATGCGAACATCTTCGGATTCTGCAGTTGTATCGGTGCAGCCTCATTCTCCGGAACATCATATACATCAGCCATCAGACTAAAATTCTCATTGAGTACAGCCACTACCCTGTCTGCATCTCTTTCCAGCACATAACCCGATATGACAAATGTACTCTTAGACTGGAGAAGGCCTCCAAGAACCTGATATTTGTCCGCCCTTATGCGATAGTAGTCAGCCAGAAGTCTCAGCTTATTCCTGTCATCAGCCAAGGATACGAGTTCTTTCGTCTTGTCCTCTATACACTGCTCAAACTCCCGTATATCCTCTTTATACTTCTCCATTTTCTGCTCGGGTGTCCTTCTGGAGAAATAGGAGATTCTTGTAAATCCATGGGATCTCAGTATCTCCTCCACCCTCTGTGATACAGGTTTAAGGGCTATTGCCACCATACAAGTCTGGTCCTTATCAGATCCTACAACAGCGACTGTGTATCCCGCCATCTCCGGTTCCGCAGAGCTTATATATCCATGTATATCTGTCTCCGTAAGTCCCGGTGGCATGGTTCCGATCATCACATCCGTCTTCTCGGTTCCTGTGGTATTGATCGGTATGTCCATATTCAGCCACGGCACCAATCCGTCTATGGCCACCTGACATTTGACTATTCCCGCCTCGCATCCGGCTATGTCCTTGCTGATCCCCTGGATCTTTTTAACCTTACAGTTATAATCCCGTCTGCCAGCTATGATCTCCTGAATGTCAGCCTCTGACGCCTCCTGCCGTCCTTCCAAGCTGGCAAATATGGATTTCTCCTCCGGAACATACTTATCAAGTATCTGTAAGGCTTCATCTGTATTCTGTACTCTCTTCTCGTACTTTGCTCTCTGGCTTGTGGTACTCATCTTCCTGAAGTCATCAGTCTCTTCGTTATTAGTCTGTATCTCAACCATTCCCAGCGACTGGAGCTTCTCAAGAATTGCTTTTCTGTCCCTCTTCATGGCACAGATCTCAATCTTTTTCATAGGAAGTACCGCCATATATTTACCCCCTTTCCATATTCAAATGTTGATTAAATTTCAATTTCGTATACGCTTGCTGTACATTTAATATCAGCTTGCAGAATTGGTCAGCCAACCAGCTCCGATATGATCATGGATGTAACTTCACTCTCCATGGATGTGGCTCGGTCTCTAAGATGTCCTATCTCTGCCGTGGCAACATCCATAGCCTTCACCGTCAGCTTTTCCTCCTCTGTCCTGCGGTTTCCCTCAGCGTTTTTCATACTCTCTTTCGCACTCGCCCCTGCAGCCGCTATCATATCTGTGGCCTCTTTTCTTGCAGCAGCTACTGTATAGTCAGCTTCCTCCCTTGCCTTGCGGACTATCTCCGCAGCCTGAGCTTCCGCATCTGTTATTGTCTTCATAGTCTCCTGCAGCATAACATTCCTCCCTTCTGTGAAATTGAGCAGACACATACTTTATCAAAGCATCACTTTAGATTATTATGTGAAAACTCAAGTAATATTATTTTATAATGATATTGCTATATTGTAAATAAACATTTTGTAAAGTTTGTACAAACCCCTTGATATTTTTTTATTGTTAATGTACAATGTGACTATGTTGATAATACTTATGTTTATCCATTAATCATTTTTCTTCCTTTTAACGCAGTTTGATGTCGAATTATTGATGCATTTCGACGAAACTGCATAAAAAAGAACCCATGAACAGTCTTGACCAAACTGTCATGGGTTTCTTTTTTATGTTGTTCTGTTTTTATGAAATGTATGATTATCTCTCGTCCCAGCAGGCAATAACGGTTGCGGAAAAACGAAGTTGTAAGACATTTTTACTCTATCATTCCAATCCTTCTTACATGGCGCTCGTCATTTGAAAATGGTGTGTCGAGGAATATATCCACTATCTTGAGAGCCAGTCCCGGTCCTATGACTCTTGCTCCCATAGCAAGCATATTCGCATCGTTGTGCTCTCTGGTAGCCTGAGCTGAGAAGCAGTCGTGGCAGAGCGCAGCTCTGATACCCTTTATCTTATTTGCCGATATGGATATTCCTATTCCTGTTCCGCAGATGATGATTCCCTTATCACACTCGCCTGAAGCCACCGCCTTTGCTGCAGCCTGTCCATATATCGGATAGTCTACAGACTCTGTGCTGTAGCATCCAAAATTCTTGTACTCAAGTCCTCTCTCCTCAAGGTGCTTAATGACCTCCTGCATAAGCTCGTATCCGCCATGATCACATCCAAGTGCTATCATAATTCATTCTCCTCCTTACTCTTATTGTGCATGCGCATTAAAAGGCGCTTCGCGCAGCGCATGCGTCTTCGTAAGGAATCTCCCGCTTACGCGGGTCCTCCTTACTTCTTATTGTGCATGCGCATTAAAAGGCGCTTCGCGCGGCGCATGCGTCTTCGTAAGGAATCTCCCGCTTACGCGGGTCCTCCTTACGAAATTAATTAACATTTTATTATTCTGTGGCCTGCGGCCTTTATGAGTCTGTTCATGATGGCATAGCCCATGTCGCCCTCTTCAAAAGACTCACTGTATATATACTGTGCACCTATATCATCACATGTTCTTAACAGACTGTAAAGTCCTGCTGAAACTGTTATCTCATTCTTCTTGCTTCCGGCGTCATATATGTTCTCACACACACCGTCATTGTAAAGGCCTACATTCTCAGTATCGCACAAAATAGCTGTCTTATACCCCTGTGCTCTCTTCTCAGCAACCAGACTTCTTATCCGCTCCGCGGCAACCAGCCTATCGCCCTCGACTATACTGAGTTCGCCCTTTGGCGCATAATGAGTATATTTCATTCCCGGCGCCTTTGGTCTCAGAGCATTATTCATCCCTGTTATCGCTGGATCAATGGTCACATCCCCAACGATATTCTTTATCATTTCAGGGGTTATATATCCAGGTCTAAGTATGGTCGGTCTGTCACCTGTCATATCAACAATGGTCGACTCTATACCGATTCCAACCGCACCGCCGTCGATGATCATATCTATTCTACCATTCATATCCTGCTGCACATGATGTGCCGTTGTCGGAGATGGTCTTCCAGACAGATTTGCACTCGGCGCCGCAATGTACACCCCCGAGTCCTTTATAAGCTTCATTGCCACTGGATGGGAAGGCATCCTTATTGCCACAGTATCAAGTCCTCCTGTAGTGGTATGCGGCACGACCGCTTTCTTATTTAAAATGATGGTGAGCGGTCCCGGCCAGAACGCCTCCATCAGCTTCTTAGTATCATCACTCACATATTCCGCAAGTTCATATACGCTGTCGGTATCCGCTATGTGCACTATGAGCGGGTTATCCGAAGGTCTGCCCTTCGCTGAATATATCTTGTGGGATGCATCCGGATTCAGAGCGTCCCCTCCAAGTCCATACACCGTCTCCGTTGGGAATGCCACAAGTCCGCCGGATCTCAGTATCTCAGCGGCCTGCTCATACATATGCTCATCATCCACGCCGGCCTTTGCTATTATCGTATTCATCGTTTTCAACCTCTGTCTCTGCAAATGCGGACACCTGTAACAAATGGCACCGCATACTCTGGCTAGTGCATTCAGCACCAGCATTTCAAATCACTATACGCCCATATTTTAGCCCAGCATAGTATCGCTGTCAAATGCATATAGATTATTGATAAGGAAATCAGGGATATATATCATGAAAACACAGCATAAACATTTTCTCCTGATCCTGGCGATCATTGCCTCGGTATCACTACCTCCAGTTATGTGTTACCAGCGCTACGTGAAATCTTTGAGAACACACAGCTCATCCACACCGGTCAAAAATGGCAGCACCCCAACTGGCAAAGGAAATAAAACATCTGAAAGTCATGGAAACGAAGCTGACAAAACTCATATTTCAGAAGGCGACACCAGTCAGACCGATAAACAGGATAATTGCAATGACTTTTTAATTCTCATAGACCCCGGTCACGGTGGCTTTGATCCCGGAAAGGTGAGCCCTGACGGTATTGAGGAAAAAAAGATCAACCTAGAGATCTCCTTGAAACTGCAGGATGCCCTGGCGACAAAAGGCTTTTCAGTATCTCTGACTAGAGATTCAGACCGCTCACTGAACAGCCTGGATGCTGGCAGCAAAAAGTCATCCGATCTGCATTACCGGACCAACAGAGCTGCCGAGCTTAATGCCGATCTATACATAAGCATTCATCAGAACAGCTACTCCGCCGAATACGTCCACGGTGCACAGGTCTTCTACTATTCCACCTCCAGTGCAGGAAAATGCCTTGCAGAAACCATACAGCAATATTTGATTTCCGATGTGGATCCTGGCAACACCAGAATGCCCAAAGGTAATTCCGAGTATATGGTGCTTGTGGAAAGTCCCTGCACTGCGGTCATAGTTGAGTGTGGTTTTCTGAGCAACAGCCAGGAATGCCTGAAGCTGTGCGATTCCGAATACCAGACTAGACTTGCCAGTGCCATCGCAAAAGCAGTGAAAGCATGGTATGACTCGCAGAAATGATAAGGTCCCACCGTGACAGCCGGCAGGACCAGTTTAAGCTCTATTACTGATATGTGTAATTCCGTGCATATTAAAATAAATAACTATACACTATCCCCATACTTTGTGTGCCTTATACCCCTATAGGCATCACCCCCTGACGTATATATTTTCCCGTCGGCAAATGTGCAATGTGATTTTGTGATGTGATGTATTAACCCCATATACCCTGTAAATAAATACCTGTTTGCCTCTGAGAATATGTGAGCAATGACCTATTCGCTATCTCTCTGGGAATTGTATCTGAAACGATAAGGATCAGACAGAATTTATAGAATAATATAGAATTGAACTCACCTGTAATGAGTTGACCTGCTCACAGGCTCACCATACATCATATGCGGCATTAATCCAACCCCTTTTCCTCATATTTAATGAAAACTTCATAAAGAAATCCATACTGTATTAATGTAAACGTTTACGATATGAAAGTTTATGAATTGTTAATCAATTTTCCAGTTTTTTCTCCCTACAGACTATTTACTTGTTTGACAAATGTGGTAAACTATAATACACATTTTAATTAGGTGTTTATTTTATTATAAAGGGGGTCGATTCTATTGAAGATTGAACGTTTAAGTGAAAATCAGATAAGATGCACACTCAACAAAGCAGATTTAAACGAAAAGCATCTCAAGATTTCTGAGCTTGCATATGGCTCTCAGAAGGCAAGAGAGCTATTTAGAGATATGATACAACAGGCCTCTGCAGAATTAGGATTTGAGATCGATGACACTCCACTTATGGTTGAAGCAATTCCTGTTTCCTCAGACTGCCTCATCCTGATCGTAACTAAGGTTGAGGATCCCGAGGAACTTGACACTCGTTTCTCTAGATTTTCAAAGGTCAACGAATACGATATAGATGACGATGATGATTTTGATGACTGCGATGATGTATATGATACGGATTCTGATTTCGACGAAGAAGCCGATGATGACAGTGAAAACAATGGCAACACTGTTGCGAGAATACAGATCAGCGGTTCTGAGAATGTTCCAGAAGAGATTAAGAGGGTTCTGGAGGGACTTCTGAAGAATCTTTCCGGACTTACAGCTGTGTCTTCCGATTCAGCAAGCACCTCATCTGACAGTTCAGCAACTGAGGATCAGAACAGTGCCGAGGATCAGAACAACCTTCAGGCACTATATTCATTCGACTCACTTGAAACCATCATACGTGCGTCAAAGCAGATCGCTTCATTCTACTTTAGCGAGAACTGCCTGTACAAGAATCCGGCAAACAACAGGTACTATCTGCTCATATCCAACAGCAGCAACACTGCTCACGAACTCGCAAGGGTATGTAGTATCATTGCGGAATACGGTGTTATGGAAGACATGACATACGCGATGCCGGCACACTTTAAGGAGCATTACATCTCTATCATAACAGAGGATGCAGTCCAGACATTGTCTGCATTATAAGGCTGTAAGGCACTGTAGAGAATATTTATGAAGAATATTTGTAAATGATATTATATCAAGCTATTTTATTTCTGCACAAAAATGAAATGCCAAGTCAAGTACCAACCTGACCTGGCATTTCATTTTTTTGAATTTCCTTTTTGGATTTTCTATATGATATCGAACATATTCTATATGTCTATATCGTCATTTTCTATCACTGCTTTTGGATTCGTGTAGAACAATTCATTCATATAGTCCTCACCATACTTGCGTTCTATGTACTCAGCACACTCCCTGAGGTAAGGTGCTTTATCTTCTGAATCCAATGCATCTGATGCCACAAAATGAACCAATTCTTCCTTGAGAAGTTTTCTTGAAAAACTTTTGATATCATGTCCGAGACCTCCCACAACAGCCGCTGCACTTATCTGTACATATGCACCGAGCTGTATAAGCTCTTCCACCTTATCCTCATCGCTTTTAAGGCATTCATACTGCTCCACATCTGCTACAATCGGAATATATCCATCCATGTTGATATCTCTTATTGCTTCCGATATAGTCTCAAAATCTATATCGTACTGAAATCTGATCATGACATACTTGCTGTCAGCCATCGAATCCAGCTGACCAGAGATTATCTTCTGATGATTCTCATCATTGTATTCTATCTCTCTTCCAAGATATACCTTATAGTACGGATCTATCCTGCCAGCCTCTATGTTAAGCTGCTCCACGATCCTGTCCAGTTTGTCACCATCCATGATTGGATTCTTCTTGTTATATGGCGGTGTCGCCACTATTGTACGAATTCCCTCATCATAGGCAATTCTGAGCATCTCTGCTGCTTCTCTCAAATCGTCCGGGCCATCTTCCATCCCTGGCAGTATATGACAGTTAATGTCAATCAATCCCTTTATTTCCTGCCCGGGAGGATTTGTTCCATCAGTTTTCATATATATCTCCATTCTTTATAGTATACAACGCTTATTATTTGGCAAGTATACTACTCAGCCTCCTTTTTTGCAAGGTAATCGTTGATCTCCTGTTCAAGCTCAACTGCATCCAGTCCGTGAACTGCTGCTGCCTCCTCAAGACTCTCTCCTGCTGCTGCAAGACACCCTATGCAATGCATTCCTGCTGCCATGAGAATCGCCGCATTACCGGCATCTATTGCCAGTATATCATTTATAAGCATATCTTTACTTATCTTTGCCATATTATATATCCTCCTATGATTACTCGTATTCAGCACTTCTCATTATATTATACCCTTTTTTAAATGTCTATCCCTTTTATCTATATTGCCGGCGTCACAATTGTCTATATCGTTCTTTCTTATTGAGTCTTATTGAAAAATATACCTTGTTGATAAATATTATTATTACTTGCTTATTATTGTGTTTTGTTTTACAATAAGCGTGTGATTATTTTTACTTTATAAGGAGGAAACAATTATGGCATTCGTTATTGGCGATTCATGTATCGGTTGTGGTTCATGTGCTGGTTCTTGTCCAGTAGGCGCTATCAGTGATAATGGCGGCGTATTTGTTATCGATGGTTCACAGTGCATCTCATGTGGTGCTTGTGCTGGTTCTTGCCCAGTAGGAACTATCTCAGAGGAGTAATTCATACGATACGATACGATGTCAACATCATATCGCATGGTATCAATTATATATCTAAACTACAACTATTAAAGAAAAAGGAAACGGATTCTGTCCGTTTCCTTTTTTGTTTATTTTTGTATATTTTTATTGTCTATTCTGACACGTAAGTATATGACTCGTTCTGGCATACGACCATCATATCAATATACTCTTCCCTTGAGACAACAATTTCCTTGTTCTCCACAGGATCATAATATCTGACATCCTCATCATTGTAGCTTACTATGAGGACATATCTTCCATCATCTATTCTTGATATTACCGGTATTCCATCGCTGACATATCCGAGCAGCATGTCGAGGGACAGACCAGTCACATTTATTCCCTTTTTCTTGCCCAGCGTGTTTAATACAGTCACCGGATCGCTATACTGTTTAATCTCATCTTCAGTCACCTGTACACCCTGATAGTTCAAAACCATGTATAGGCAATCTGTAAGTGATGCATCCACTGTACCTGTGCTGTGGTGGAATATTCCCGCAGCTATGGTGTTGTACTCCTGACTCTCCATCTTTCTGTATATCACCTCACCATCACTGGATACCACTATTCCCGCCACGGACTCAGCATAATTTATTGCATCTCCCGCAACGTCATATATCTTGGAAAGGCCGAGGTTATCATATACATGATATGTAACCTTTTCCCTCTCTATCGTCATTATCATATATGAATTCTGATCATCTATTTTTTCCTTAGTTATGTTCAGGTTCGGAATGTAACTGAGATATATATTTTCAGGGACTGTAAAATACAGTCTGTCATAGCCTGTTATCGATGAGTTGTGTACTGTGCCTATGGTCTGCTTGCTGTCATCTTCCTTGAATGTGATAAAGTCATCCTTTATGGCAACAAACTTGCCGTTTGACTTCTCCCCCCTTGTCAGGTAGAGAAGATTGGCATTCACATCCACCTGCATAAGATAGCATCCATCCTTGGCATACTCTTTTATCTGTGAACCGTCACTTCCAACTATATACAATCTCTTTGCAGGAATATTATCTCTCGATTCCTCACTGTACTTCGTCTCAGAAAATGACTCAAGATCGGCATCCACTCCAGCATCCGCTATGTCCGACACTCCATACACCATGTCTGAATCCTTAAATCCATAACATATCAGACACTCGCCATCCCCGGCTGTTATGTCATAGCTGTTTCCCGTCTTCATATTCATAAGGGTTATTCTGGTATTCTGGCTCTGATCCTCATTCTCACCAAATGCCATGACTGACATGTCGGCTGACACTTTCACATCTCCAGCTGACAGATTTTCAGCAATATATGACTGCTTTCTGTTTTTTATATCCACAGCATTTACCTTGCCGCCCATCATATAATAAAACTTCTGTCCGTCATAATACGTGAGTCTCGAAGTTTCTGTCTTCATCGCCTCATATGGTACATTACACTCCACAAACAGAAGCTCATCGACCTCAAGTGTACTGTAGTCAAATGTAAACAGACCGATTCCTAATTTACCTTCATGATCTCCCCTGTTCATGTATCCATATACAGAAAACGTCAGATTACCGTCATCTGCAAACTCCATGATATTTATATTATGTGCATCATATGTTGCTGCATCCTCTGTATAGTCGTCAGCACAGAAACTATAAACACGAATTATCTCTCCCTGGTCATAATCGTACATCCACAGCTGTCCATTTCTGACAAATGCTATCTTCCTGTTGTTCTCAACGTACCGGTACTCAAGATCATCAGATGAAACTATTCCTATCTCGTACACGTTGTTGAGAGCATCTATTCCCGTCCTGTCAAAATACTCATCAACATACCGGTCATAGCTGAACATTGTAATCTTAGGCTCTGTATGCGATGTCTCTTCAGCCTGTCCACCCTGACTTTCTTCATCTGTATATGAATATTCCTCATCATATGAAGCATCGCCATATGAAGCATCGCCATATGAAGCATCGCCATATGAAGCATCGCCATACGAATCCTCGCCATCAGCTTCACTGTCACTCACCTCCACAAGGCTATACCCAGCCTTATAAAATTCCTTGACAGCATAATAGCTTGTGACATCCTGATCCGTGATGGAGCTCGCGTTATACTCCATCTCGATCACAGCATAATTGACATCTATCTCTTTTATATATATGTTGATGTCGCTGACCACCGTCGGCTTCAGACCATCCCACATGATGTCCGCATAGTCATTTGCCAGATTGACATGTCCAAGGCCAAATGAATCTCCTGTTGATGCGCCTGCATACTCCGTCTTATAGGTTCCTATAACAGACTCCGTCTCAAGTGCATTGAAGTCAAATGAAGCATCATGAAAATCCTGAACAGCCTTCAGAAGTTCCGCCTCATGGTAATCATCATTTACAACTATTCTGGTATAATACGATGCTGCCAATCCCTTCTCAGAGCTTGCCTTTACCACAAGCATGTATTCCATATCCTTCTTGAGATCCATCCGCACATTTATGTCCAACTCATCATATCCTGAACCATTGTCCGCCGCCTCGATATCACCCTTCTCAACAAGTGAATCCCCGGCTATAGACCTTATCTCATATGAATATCCGCTGGCATATTTTTTATCATTCTGCACCAGTATCTCTATATGCTTCTGCTCATCTATAGGTGTTATAGAATCCCTCAGAAGAGTTATATCCACATCGCTGGTATATCCGTGCATGCAATTGAGCAGAGTATCGCCATAGCTCACATAAGCTAGTGGCAATTCTGCATCATTCATCTCTTTAGCCAGATTCTTATAATTTCTATTCTCAAATATATTGACGAAGTAAATCGTGATGACAAATACCATTATCATTACAATCACTCTCACAAGTACATTTATTTTCTTCTTCACTTATCCAATTGACTCCTTTATCAATAAAACCTTCTTCTGCGCCTTCTATGTCTGTCTCGTCTGACACAGAACTCATTGCACACAAGCATCTCTATGATATTTCTCATAACACAATTCACATCACCTGGTCCATCAGGTACATACGGTGGCTCCTCCTGCCCTAAAGCTGCAGCCTCCGGACCGGATACCTTGTATTCATCGGGGATGTCTCCCCTCTCGTTAAGGTCACCATAAACCTTTCTCGCAATCTTTCTCATCTCTTCCCTGTCTGGGTATTCAACTAGCATTGAACTTCCCTCGTATTCAAGCTTATCGCACTCTTCCTCGACCGCATCGCTGATCCGCTTTATATTATCAGGATACATTTGCTTCATGTACTCTATATCCCGGAGCAGCTCATCAGAATCATACATACTGCCTGGAAGAAGAATACCTGACAATCCTTTTCCGGAAGCCTCTGCATATTTCAGATTGTAGACTCCTCCATCTTTTATCAGTCCCTTGAGATTCATGTCATACGGACTATATGGAATATATCTGAATTCTTCACTCATACAAATCTCCCTATCTGCATTGTTGTGTATCTATTACATAAGTATGCAGATAGGGAGAATATGTGACCGCAAATACTGTTTATTTATCTCCAAATGAAATTCCCAGTGTTCTTGCCTCGCTTACTATATCATCATCAGGTGATACATATTTCAGCTTTCCGGCACTCTCTGAAAGCGGTATTGCTGTTACCTTATTGTCAAGGAATACAACCAACTTGCCAAAATCCTTTGCCTTTATGAGCTCTGCAGCCTTAGCGCCAAATCTCGAAGATATAACACGATCATATGCATCCGGGCTGCCACCTCTCTGGGTATGGCCGGGTATTGCAATTCTTATATCCTGCGTTGTATATGCCTTGAGTTTGTCTGCAAGCTCATACGCAACTGACGGATATGGATTGTTTGCTATTACCTCTTTTCTCTTCTTCTTAGGGAGCTCTGCAACCTCCTTTGGAAGTGCACCCTCAGCAACTGCAACTATAGTGAATCCCTTATTGTCCTTAGTTCTCTTATCAATTGCCTTGTATACCTTCTCTATATCATATGGTATCTCTGGAAGCAGAATAACATCAGCTCCTCCTGCTATTCCCGCATGAAGAGTGATCCAGCCAACCTTGTGGCCCATGATTTCTACTATAAATATTCTGTTATGTGATGCAGCAGTGGTGTGAATACAGTCAATGGTCTGTGTCGCTATATCGACAGCACTCTGGAAACCAAATGTCATATCTGTTCCCCACAGGTCATTGTCTATGGTCTTTGGAAGTCCAATTACATTAAGGCCTTCCTCGCTGAGCATGTTTGCAGTCTTCTGTGAACCATTTCCACCAAGTACACAGAGACAATCCAGCTTAAGCTTCTTGTATGTCTCCTTCATTGACTTGACTTTATCAAGTCCGTCCTCTGTCGGCTCACCCATGAGTTTGAATGGCTGTCTGGAACTGCCCAGGATAGTTCCGCCTTTATTGATTATTCCTGAAAAATCTTCCGGCTTCATCTTAATATAATTTCCTCTCATAAGGCCTTTATAGCCCTCAAGGAAACCATAGATCTCTACCTCGTCAAAAAGCTCGTACAATCCCTTTGCTATGCCCCTCATGGTTGCATTCAATGCCTGGCAGTCACCGCCACTTGTCAAAAAACCTACTCTTAACATAACCCTGCACCTCTTTCTCTATAAATATGTGTAAATATAGTACATGTCATTCATATGACAGTCCTGTTTAAAGATACACTCTGCCCTCAAGTGCCCTGAGCAGTGTGACCTCGTCTATACATTCCAGATCGCCTCCGACCGGCACACCACTTGCAATACGGCTGACCTTTATTCCCGCCGGTTTTACAAGCTTGGATATGTACATTGCTGTTGCCTCTCCCTCCGGTCCTGAACCAGTTGCTATAATAAGTTCATCCACATCCTCACTCTGCAGCCTCCTCATAAGTTCGGATATCTTTATATCCGCCGGACCTATGCCAAGAGCCGGATTGATAACACCATGCAAAACATGATACACACCGTCAAACTGACCTGTTCTCTCGTAAGCTGCAAGATCACGGGGAGTCTCAACCACCATTATGAGTTTGTGGTTCCGGTTAGGGGAACTACATATAGGGCATACCTCCCTATCAGTTATAGTGTAGCAACAACTGCAGTATTTTATATTCTTCTTCGCGTTTACTATGGCATCCGACAGAGCAAATGCCCTGTCCTCCGGCATACTTATTATATGAAATGCCAGTCTCTGGGCAGTCTTTGTTCCTATTCCCGGCAGTCTACCCAGTTCCTCTATAAGCCTGTTTACTTCTCCTCCATAAACTTCCATTAGAATGGTAATCCTCCAAGTCCCATTCCGCCGGATATCTTGCTCATATTGTTGTTGTAATCCTCCTCCTGTGCTCTGAGAGCCTCATTCACTGCAGATATGATCAGGTCCTCCAGAGTCTCTATATCATCAGGATCAACAACCTCTGAATCCAGCTTTATCTCCATAAGCTCCTTTTTACCGGATACCTTAGCTGTAACCACTCCGCCGCCTACAGACGACTCATATACCTTATCCTCAAGATTCTTTGTTGTCTCCTCCATCTGCTTCTGCATCTTCTGAGCCTGCTTCATAAGATTGTTCATATTGCCAGGCATCATGCCTCCTGGAAAACCGCCTCTCTTAGCCATTACAAAAATCCTCCTTAAATCTGTTTCTTTTATAGATTTTATTATTATTCCTGTTTTCTCTCAACTTTAAAATTGATAATATTCAGGATATTTTCCTGTTCAAGTTTAGTATTGTCCTTGTGTGAGTTCCTGGTACAGACTATTTCAAATTCCACACTCTTGCCAAGATACTCCTCTATGACACTCTTTACGTGTGCCACATTCTCCGCCTTTTCAAAATATAGCTTCGGAAGTTCATCATCCGTAAGCGGAATCATGAGCACCAGCTTCTTCCTGTCATCAGCAAGTATCAGCTTTGCTCTGCTGCCTGGATCATCATCATTTCTCTCGAGATATCTTCTCGCCGGACTTGAGAGTTTTCCAAGTATCTCATTCCAGTTGTCTGCTGCCCTCTGAAGATCCTCATACTCTGCCTGTGGAAGCTCCTTCGACAGCCTTTCCTGAAATGCCCTTATTGCGTCAGGATCTACATCTGTCCCTGCCGGCTTCTCGCCTGCACTAGATGACTGCTTCACCGGCTGCATCTGTATTCCGTTTGCCTGAAGCGCATCCAACTTCTCCTCAAGAAATCTCACCCTCTCAACGATGCTTGTGACATCCGTCTCCATCTGAGGCCGGCAAAGTTTTATGACCGCCATCTCAAGCACGATCCTCTTCTGTGTGGAATATTTTATACTCGCTGATGCATCAGAAAATACATTGATGTACCTTATGACAGTACTTTCATCCATGCCAACCGCAATGCCTCTGATCCGTTCAAGATTTTCCTTTGTCATATCCAGTCTGTCCCCCTCTGTCTGGGAGAGTTTTACCACCAGGATATTTCTAAGGAACCACGTAAACTCACTCACGAACCTGCCAAGTTCGCGGCCCTGCCACACGATCTCATCGACCACGTCTATCGCACCCTCGACATCCTCCCTGAGAACACACTCAAGCAGTCTTGCAAATGTATCTATATCCACTGCACCTATGGTCTCAAGTACCTTATCGTAGGTAAGCTTCTGACCGAGATTGAATGCTACGCACTGGTCAAGTATCGACAGCGCATCTCGCATAGAACCGTCTCCTGACTTTGCAACGTAATCGATAGCTTTTCTGTCAGCTTCAAGACCTTCTCTGTCCATCAGATCAGCCAGTCTGTCTGCTATGACATCCACCGGTATCCTCCTGAAATCATACTTCTGACATCTGGACGATATAGTTATCGGAATCTTGTGAGATTCAGTGGTCGCCAGTATAAATATAACATATGAAGGTGGCTCCTCCAGAGTCTTAAGCAGAGCGTTGAAGGCTCCAGGTGAGAGCATATGAACCTCGTCTATGATATATACCTTGTATTTTCCCTCAGTAGGTGGGTAGGCAACCTCTTCACGGATCTGTCGTATGTTGTCGACACCATTGTTGGATGCCGCATCTATCTCTATAACATTCAGAGAAGATCCATCAGCTATTGCACGGCAGCTTGCACACTCATTACACGGACTTCCGTCAACCGGATGTTCACAGTTACATGCCTTTGCAAATATCTTTGCTATAGATGTCTTTCCTGTTCCTCTCGTTCCACAAAATAAAAAGGCATGACCAAGTCTATCATTCTTAATCTGGTTTCTAAGAGTGGTAACTATATGATCCTGCCCCTTTACCTCATCAAAAGTATCAGGTCTCCATTTTCTATATAAAGCTACATACGACATGTCACTACCTACCTTTTTGTACGATAAAATGTGATTACACCCATAGCCCATGACATATATCCTTATATATCTGGATTTAGGGAAACTCATACACAGACTATTATATCTGAATTTACATTTTATATCAATCAGATAAGCAATATTTGGACAGTGTATTCCACGCCCCCTATTCTGAGGACGTCTCCTCCGGACAAAGGCCAATATCTATCTTTGCACATACATATCTCATTTACATATGTACCGTTTGTAGAAGAAAGATCCTTCACATATATCCTGCCGTTCTTCTCACCGATGACGGCATGTCTTCGGCTTATACTCCTGTCGTTTATGACGACATCAGCCGAGCCATCCCTGCCTACCGTCTGCTCACCTCCGGCCATATGTATCTCGAGTTTTTCTCCGCTCTGCATGCCAGTCAGCTCCACCGATATATGTGCTGTCCGATTTTCTTCATGAACATCCGCAGCAAGCAGCGTGGTATCATCAGCAGTATCATCAGGTTCCCTGAGTATCTGGGTTCCCTCACTCAAATTTACAGGAGGATTCATCGGATTTTGATCCGCAGTTCTGTGCACATATTTTTCTGTATTTTGCCACTCGCTAATATATGATCCATCTTCCACCACGTCCGGATTACACGTCTGCCGCCTCAACATCTTCAATCCAGACGGATCACTGGTCATAACGGCTGGTGAACCAGGCATACCAACAGTCTCATCAGACACACCGGCGGCTATACCAGCCGACGCACCAGCTGGCACTCCAGCACTCCGGGGCATGGCGACATCATCCTTCCTCCGAAGCTCCAAATATAAAAACAGCTCAATGGCTGCCACCGCAACCGCCAGCATGAGCAGGCGAACATCCGCAATGTGTCCATAAACTGCACTTTGAAACACTGCCAGCCCAAGTCCCGCAGCTATAGTTATAACAAAGAGGATCAACAGCCACCTGTTTCTTAAATTCGACAAGTTCTTACATTCGAACGTTTTCCTACGCAAAAACAGATTTTCTCTTCCTGTGCCAGACTCACCAGCCAGCACAACACTGTTCATAGGCGCAGCTTCATCGCCAAACAACATGTCTTTCAGCGCATCATACTCATCACTGTTTCCACTGACCTCGCCGTGTTTTCCAAAGGCAGCTTTTTTTTCTCTGCATAAGACCTGCTTCTGCATCTCGCACACATCTTCACGCAATTTCTCCATATCAAAGTTGTCCATAACCACGGTCTCATACACTCCATACATGAAATCCACCAGTTTTCCATCACTGTGATCTATCCGTCGTATTATCTCCTCCGACAGATGTCTTACCTGCTTTTTCACATTCATATGCGCCCCCGGTGCATACACAAAACGGCACTCTTCCAAATCGACACTACAGAATATATATTCCGGTTTCAGCATGAGATTATCAGGATCGAGCATGTACTCCTCCGCCTCAACTACAGCATTGCATGCCGCCCCCATTACCGAGAGTGTCTGCTTTGCCGTAAGGAAATTTGCCTGCATATAATCCTTAAGACTCTTCTTTCCGTTTATCTTGTTATAGAGGAGCATTCTGCCGTCTATCGACCTGAACTCCGGCTGTATTATCCCTTCTACGAAATTGTTATAGAGCATATCTATCTCATATGAATTGACACTGTCCATCTCAGCTTCAACCACAAAAAATGAGTTTACACCTTCATTCTGACAGTAATTTACCATATGACTGCCACCTCCTCAGATTATTGCCTGTATTCCTGATCTCCCTCATTGTCTCAACTTTTTTACTCTTTTTATTCTCATCCACAAACTGTCCAATCCCGGGATATCTCTCCGTATAACTCACCTCATTCACACAGATTCCAAGCACCGCACTCGCCATGGCGCCATGCTCGATTGCCCCCGTGTCTGTCATATATGACCTTGCCTCAACCTGCCCGGCAAACGTCGTCTTTTCTTCCACATTTGTCCTTATGACACTCTCTGCTGTCTGAGTGTCATCAGCACCTCCAAGCAGAATATATTCTTCTCTGTTGTAAAGCACTGTATATGCCTCCCCCGCCGCCACAGAATAGTTCATAACTATCACAAATAGATTGATCACCACAAATACTACACCGATCAAAACAGGTGTTATAAGACTCATTTCGATCATTAATGACCCTTCGTCATCCATCTTCACTTTACATTCCCCCTTCACCACAGTTTGAACACGGTCTCATATCCCCTATGTCATCCTTCTTCACTCTGTATACAGTACGCTTAAGTCCCGGACATTCCAGGGAATAATGATACTTATCCCCGCTCTGCGTTACATACAGAGTTCCACGACTTCGGTATCTCGCACACAGGCTGCACTGGGTAAGGCCTTCGCATTCCTTCTCAGCCGCGGTATATGAAACCTGCCTTATATTCAATTTTATATGAAAACAGCTTCTTGACTTGTGATAGACGTCACCGTTTTCCGCAACATATACATATGTACCCTCTGAATCTGCATCATTTGCCTTGTCATATCCCAGAAATGCTCTCTGGCGTATCCGTTCCTCGCACGGTATAGTCACATTGCCAATTACCGGAATACTGATCCTGATATCATATTCCAGCTTCACATATATGCAGTCATCGGCTTTTAACTCCGACTGTACTATGTTCAATCCAGAAAAGCTCCCGGCAACATATCTGTCAATCATATTCTGATCATCTATATAATCCTGCAGTTTTTTGTTTGCCGTGACCAGCGATACACCATCCTTGAACACCTCTGCTTCTCTTCCGGCATCCACACCATTCTCTATCTGTCTTCCAAGAAAACTGTACTCCGCCATATAAAGTGCAGTCTCATGCAGCCCCTCATACACTATTCCTCTGGTGTGGACCGCTCCCGCGACGCTCACTATTCCCAGCATCGCAAATATAAACACTGGCAGCACCATTGCAGCCTCAACACTTGCGCTTCCACGTCCAGAAAGAGTTGTCTTATATATCCTCCTGCCCGTTTTCTTCACGCTGCGGATATTTCTGATATGCGCTTGGAGAGGCGATCTGATCTTAAAATAAATAAATGGGATAACATTTTTGGAAATAAAAATATTTGCTATTAAGTTTTTAAAAAATGTTTTAATAATTTTTTTAGGATTATCATATCCGAGCCTGGCAACATGACAGGAGAACATATAACACCCCCTTTCCGAACGTTTTCGCCTACTTTTTAATACCCCGTTGATATCCTGAACCCGTGGCGGTAATAGCCGTCATCTATGCCATTTATCTCCGGAAAACTCTCTATGAATGGGGCAAATTTTTTCCTTTGCTCTATATCCACATCAATAGAAAATCCATATATCATATTCTTCATATCGAATGTCTCATCCTCCTGAGACAAATTTAGCTGTATCATATCTGCCATCCTGTAATATATGTCATTGTGTTTTTCAGCCAGCAAAATCGCCAGATATCCCTTGTAGCCTATGGCATCCGCCCCTTCATAGTCCTCATTCTGCATCGTGAGCAGATCTCCAAGGCTGTCTATATCTGTCTTCCACGTTTTTGAAGTCTTGATAAACTGCACATTATTCCCACACAGCATGCACCTTATGTCCGCAAGAGTCTCCGCATATGCCCAGCATCCGGCCAGCAGATATTTCACTGCAGAATATGTAACGCCCGGCAGCAGCGACAGCACAAATGCTATTGAATCTATGGCTGCCATCTTACTATCATCCGATAGAAGATATGCCAGATTTACCGGGAGACGGTGCGCTATAATCCTGTTCACAACACTTTTCAGATTGTCCCTGTCATTGTCCTTTCCCGCTATCATGTACTCAACCTCGCACTCCGCCGGCCGCTCCGCTTTCTTTGATGTGTATGTGTTGAACATCTCAATGGCATAACAGATTCCATAGAAATCATCCGTGACTCCCGTTTCATCCACAGTATCCCAATTGCCAAGCTGTTTTTTGAACGCATCAAGATCGTCAAATTCTATATCGGTCCACTTCTCATCGGCATCATTCCTGCTTTCCGACGGAAGATCCTCCTCACTGTAACTGGCGTCAGACGGTTCACCTCCTGACGGAGTTACTATTTTCAGGATTCCTCCCTGGAGTGTATGTTTAAGAACGTTCCTCGGATCCGTGCCTATCCACAGACTGTCGGTCGAGCTCTCATCATCCTGCCCATTGTCTATAGTGGTTTTCGTGTCCGTTCCTGCTTTTCTTTCAGTGGTTATCATCTCTAGAAGATCCTTTATGCCCTCTGTTTCTATATATATTTTCATATATTCTGTTATCTGCTTTTTCATATTTTCGCAGTCATTCTCAAGAAGCCCTCTGCAGTCGGCAAGCTCCACACTTTTCACCGCCATATCATAGTCATCACTCCCGTCAAATGTATATTCAAGGTAATCTTCTGCCATCTCCTCCATCTTTCCTTCCCCCTGTCCACCAAAATTCCTGTCAACAGTCAGCAGATGATATTCATCAAACAGTCTTCTGTTGTACGCCGCCTTGATTTCCTGGGCGGCACCATCGGCTGCCTCCGCAGCCCTGGCACCGCCCATACTGACTCTTACCATCTCCACAGATGTCAGGCCAAGTATCAGCAGGGACAGCAGCACAAGACACAGAAACACTGTAACCTGTCCTTTATTTCCCATATGTCCTCCGCTCTGTCATCATCAATAAATCTTCTTCGCATTCTTGTTTATGGAGTTCCAGATATTGTTTACCAGAGAGGTTATCTGCTGTTTAAATACTATGCACATCGCTATGAGGACCACCATTATAAGGATTATCTCAACCACTCCCATTCCTGACTCGTCTTCCATAAAATCATTCCATCTCTTCATAATTATTTTCCTCCTTAATTATTTTTCTGCTTTACATACTCTTTCTAAAAACTCATCACAGCTGGCAATACAACTATCACCATCACTACGCCGAGCAATACTATCATAGGAAACAACAGTCTCGTTCCTGCTTCCTCGCCCTTCTTCCGGGCTAGCTCTTTCCTCGTCTGAAGCGCTGCCTGTTCCTCCCCCGCCATCATGATCATTATATCCTTCGTCCCTTTGCTGACATTCTGTGACAGCATGGACATAAGCTTCATGTATACCGGAAGATTGATGCGATGCCCCATATTGTAATATGCCTCGCCTTCTGGAATCCCGGCCTGTATCTCATTTAACGTGTATCGAAGTTCCTTCATAAGAGCGCTCTCATCATCATTCTGTACCATTCTCACAAATGAACCTCTTATAGTCACTCCTGCTCCCAGATAAAGGATCAGCTTGTCGACCAATTCAGGATAGTCAATCATGAGCTGCTGTTTCCTCTCCTTCTCCTGCTTTGAAAGCTTTGCCCTCGCGCCCATCCAGATGCATACTGCTGAGATGATACCCAGAAATATCACCGGTATAGCACCAGAACCGCCAGCCGTATCTTCAATGCTGTATCCCTCTATCTCCGAGGGGAGTTCTATCCGTCCGGAAGCCCTGTTCTCCATCTGGGTGTTTTTCACAAAATCGGAAATAGCCTTTTCAGCCTTCTCGCCAGCATCAAGCACCCGCCCTGTAACACGGATGTTATATTCCCGCTCCGCGCTGTGCTCTCCATAGGACAAAACAGCCGTGAGCTTCACCAGTTCCGCGTCACCCTCATCACTCTTCAGCAATTTGCCTGTGGATGTCACAACATCCTGATCACTGCTTATCCATGCCACATCAAGGCCTGTATCATCAAGTCTCTCTGGCAGATCCAGATCACTCTGAATACAGTCCGCACTCTCGTTCTCTCCGAGATAAATTTCCTCTATCTCTGTAAATCCTAGGTCAAACACATCCTCCAGCTCCGACTCGTCATACTCGATCGGCAGCACATCTACATTTACCTGTTTCTTCTGGCCATCAACCTCTGTCTGCAGTGTCTTGGTACCCTTATCGCCCCCATAACCCGGCCTGTCAATTACCACCGTTTCAGGTCGCAGAGCGGTTCTGCCCCACAACAAAACTGCAAGCACCGCCGAAGCAAGAACGACTACCAAGATCATGGATATCCTTTCCACATATACCCCACGGCACTTTGTTCTTGCATCCGCATCCGTGCAAGTGTATACCCTCTTTATCCTCTGTATCGTCTTGTCCATATCCACATGCTTTTCCACCATGTCATAAATGATTCCCGCTAATTTTCTCAGCACGCTCTCACCGCCTTACACCCTTATATTTGTTATCTTTCGTCCCCAGGCCACCATCAGGAATATAACGATCAGGCAGACGGACATCGCGGCTATCCCAAATACATTTCCATACAGAGCATTCATATATCCCGGATTACACACCCGCATATAGAGAACTATCACAAATGGCATAGCAGACATTATGTTGTACTCCATCCGCTTTGCCGTTACCATCGTGTCGATCTCATCCTCCACCTCCAGCCTTTCCTCGATGGTCTGTACCATCTTCTTCATCATCTTTATGAGGTTTCCACCGGATCTGCCCGCTACCGCAGACACTTTGGCAAACTCCATGACATCATCAAGCCCCGATCTCTCAGCAAAATTCTTTAAAAGGATCTTCATATCGGTATTCATCTCAAGTCCCGCTATGATCATTTTGATTTCCCCCTGAATATAAGATCTACCCTGATACAGTCCCTCCATTTCCTGGTACACAGGCACAAAGGCCTTTTCCATAGAGTATCCGGCCGCCATATTCGCCGCCAGAGAAAGCAGCATCTCCTTGAATTCCATATTCAGCTTTTTCTGCATCCTTATACATTTACTCCGCGAGACCATCCTGAACATGGCGAGCAATCCCGGAACGCCTACAACACACACTGCTGCATTGTCATAAAACAACACTGCTATCGCCGCAGTCACAACCATATATGTGATAGCAATACCTATCTTTTCACCGGCTTTCAGCCTGTATACTCTGTAATCGGTCATACTGCCATCACTCCTGCTCCTGTGGGTTCCTTTGTCACTCTTATAAATCCTGCCGACATGAGTTTTGCCGTGTTGTGCAGATCATTTATTTTCTCCAATGTTCCTACTATCCGGCCATCTTCCAGCCCTCTCTCCCTAAACTCAAATAATTTATTCACCACAAATTCACCTCCTTCCAATCCGATCACCTCACATATCTCAAGGCATCTTCTTGATTTATCTCTTAGTCTTCCCAACTGGATTATTATGTCCACCGCTGATGCTATCTGCTGTCTTATAGCCAGCACCGGCATGTCAGCTCCCATAAGTACCATCGTCTCAAGCCTTGTCAGCATATCTCTGCTGGAGTTTGCATGCCCGGTGGACAGTGAGCCGTCATGGCCTGTATTCATAGCCGTGAGCATGTCAATTGCCGCCGCATCTCTGACCTCACCAACAATGATTCGCGATGGGCGCATTCTTAGACTTGTCTTGATAAGATCTCTTATGCTCACCGCATTTTCGCCTTCAACATTTGCACTTCTCGATTCAAGACTCACAAGATTGTCTATGCCCGTGAGCTGAAGCTCCGCCGAATCCTCTATGGTCACTATCCTCTCATCGTGTGGTATATACCCCGACAGAGCATTGAGAAATGTAGTCTTGCCCGCACCAGTTCCGCCGGACACGATAATATTATATCCAGACACCACAAGCTTCCTGAGAAACTCTGCAACCTCAGTTGTTATTGAACCCAGTTGCAGAAGTCTCTCCATGGTCATTCCCTCCTTCGGGAATTTCCTTATTGTCATGACACAGCCGCCAAGGCTCACAGGGGGAAGAACCACGTTAACTCTTGATCCATCCTTCAGCCTGGCATCGACTATCGGAGACGACTCGTTTACCAGCCTGTTGCACTCTGCAACAATATGCTGGATTACCGACTTCAGTCTCTCCTCACTCTCAAATGTCCTGTCATAACGACACAACCTGCCAGCCCTCTCTATAAAAATATTGTCTGCGCCATTTATCATGATCTCCGTTATACTGTCATCATCAAGCATGTCCGAAAGCACATCCAGTCTTCTGAGGCTGTTGAACAGATCCCGTTTTATCTCTACCTTATCTCTGACACTCAGCGGTTTCTCCAAAGAATACTCAAGTATGCACATGTCGATAACACCACGTACCTGATCATCCTCTATATCACCAGATAGGTCTATGGTCTGCATGACCTTCGTTCTGATATTCTGCATATATTCACTATTTACCATTTGTCCATCACCTGGCTCTCAATGAATCTAATCATCTCCGCACTTCCCGGTGCAGCGTCTGGTACCCGGACCCGTTTCATCCTTTTTGCGACTTTTCCCAACTCCTCCGATTCGAGTAGCCTTTCAAATGTCCTGATCTTTTCCTGCGACTGCTCATCCGGCAGTTCAGGGACCACTATCACATCCAGAGCAGACAGCACAGACAGATCCTTTAGAACCGCCTGTCCAATATCAAGCACTATGGTCGTGTATCTTCCCCACACTCTTAGCTGTTCCAGCATCCACTCAACGTCAGATCTGTCAAGCTCCATGGCATCCAGATACGACCGCATGTATCCAAGGACACTGTAATCGTCAAGCTGCACTGTATTTTCACCTACATAATCCGTAAATCCGTCCGATCGCTCCTTTATGAGATATATGACATTCGATACCACATCTTCCCTGTCCTCAAATGAACTGAATTCTTCCAGACCTATATACAGCCCCCCACGGACCTCGTCATTCATGCACAGGCTTATCGCAAGCTTTGTCTTCCCGCATCTACCAACCGGAGATATAACACCATAGGATCTGAACAGCTTCCGCCTTCTCTCCGGCACATCGGCATCCATGTACTTCATAACTGCCCGGACTATATCCCTCGCCTTAGAGTACTTGAACAACACTCCGGGAACATTCCCACCGCCTGACTGTTCACCATATTTCAATGAACCAGACTCCACTGATCCCCCGAACCATCCTTCGCCATATTTTGATATCTCCGAACCGGAATCTGTCCCGGCAGGTCTCTTTCCCGAAAGCACCACACATCTCTGCCCACGAAGTTCCTGCCATATATCTACATACAATTTCTCATCGATCAGCAATATATCCAGACTGTTTGCACGCAGATACCCCTGCAATTCATCGCGTCCAGAAAACGCCAACGCTAGAAACGGATTTCCCCTGTCTGAATTGATATGATTCATCAGACTCATCATGTAAGCCTTGTCATCATCGTATATTCCTACTTTGTACTGCTGAATTGTCTCACCTCCATCAAATTCATCAAATACATCAATTTCATTCAACCACCCAAACAACCCTCAAAGGGTTGTGGCATAGTATAGTATTCCACCCAATATAGCGGCAGAAAAATGTACTCGTCTCTTTCCTACTCTCGAACATTCTGTTCTGTCTGATAATTTCTTACGATTCGTAATTGATAAAATAAACTCTTTTAAAAGATAAATAATAGAAATTACTCCCCCGGCCAAAAAGGAGTAGATCATAACCCTGTATATGCCCAGACCAACAAACGATCCGGCAACCGCCAGAAGTTTGATATCCCCGGCCCCCAAGGCTTTGATTAGAAATAATACATATAAGATCACCACCGGAATCACACATCCCTTTGCGCTGCTGAGGAGCCCTTCAGGCAATCCCCTCACAACAGCCGAAACGACAAATCCCTGTATCAGCCCCACAGCCACCAGTTTATTCGGAATCTTCCAACTCCGGAAATCAGTGACGACTGCCATACTGACCGTAGCGATCAATGGTATCAAAAAAATTATAAGCTGCTGTCCTCCTCTCTCTAAGTGGTAAGCACACATTACACCCCCATGAACCCTTTGTAAAGGGGTTGATTTATAAACAAATTTTTACTAATTTGTCCTTTTAATTTTTTGTAAAGTGTACTTTTTTACCCGCGCATTTTGCCGATATTTGCACAGTTCCAAAGGAGTCCAGCAAATACGCCATATAAAAGAAAGACCGTATATGACTGTCCCGATCTTATCAGGCTGTCACACACGGTTTTCACTAGATTTTTTAACTTATCGGATTATGTCCTTTTTGATATCAGTACTGGTTATTACTGTTTTTTCTCGCCGTCATTGCCTCGTCTATCGACTGTATCTCACTGCGGCTTATCTCTATACTGTCCTTTAGAACACGTATATTGTTGAAATACTGCATCAGTTCCTGTGGTGGGTTACCCTTCGCCTGCTCATAAAAATACTTTCCGATCTCCACCATATTCCTGTCTATCATCTGGATCTCGTTGCCAATCTTGTTATTCAGCTTTGCTTTCTGTGCTGCATCTTTTGTCTCATCCACTGCATTATTTGCAAATTTCTTTGTCTTATTAAATACGTCCTGAAAAAAGTCTGCCATATCTCATTTTCCTCCATTATATTTATACAAAAAAGACCGGGAATGCGTGCAATGCACCTTTATCCCCGATCTTTTCTCTTTTATAGATTACTTACAGATCCATCGTATGCTCTGTAATCACATACTCTGTCATCATATGATCTGTCACAGCCTGACCGATATCTACTCGTCTATGTACTTGTTGAGGGTATCAACAACATCATTGAGATTGTATGGCTTTGCGATATAATCGTCCAGCTGATTCTCCAGAATCCTCTCCTTATCCCCGAACATTGCTCTGGCTGTAACTGCGATTATAGGAAGTCTCTTTCTCTTTTCCTTACGCTCTATCTCTCTGATCTCCTGTGTAGCTGCTATACCATCCATGACTGGCATCTGTACATCAAACAGAGCCGCGTCATATATCTTCGTCTTGAAAAGCTCAACTGCCTTCTGACCATTCTCCGCTATATCGTATGAGAAACCTGCCATACCGAGGAGCTTTCCGATAACCTGCTGGTTGACCGGTTCATCCTCTGCGACAAGAATCCTTGCCTTGCTGTGTGCATTGATGGAGAATACAGCCGGCTCCTCCTTCTCCTGAAGGAACTCATCCGCCGCATCAGCGCCCTTGATGACCTTAAGTGGTATCTCAACGATGAATGTGGAACCAATGTCTTCCTTGCTCTGTACTGTGATGTTACCACCCATGAGCTCTACGATCTGCTTCGTGATAACGAGTCCAAGTCCTGAACCGCCGTACTTTCTTGTATCGGATGCATCAACCTGACTGAATCTTATGAACAACTTGCTCATATTCGCCTCGGAGATACCGATACCTGTATCTGCAACTGCCATCCTTATCTTGATCTTATTCTCTCCGTCATCCATGGATGCGATCTTGACTCTTACACTTCCCTCAGATGTAAACTTGATCGCATTTGAAAGGAGACAGTTGAGAACCTGCTGGATCCTCTGTCCATCACCGCGGACAAGCTTTGGAATATTGCTGCCAAATGAACAGTCGAGCTGCAGTCCCTTGTTCGTTGCAATAGGAACCTGTGCAGCTACCGTATCTTCAATAGCTGTCCTGATATCAAATGTCTCTTCTTTGATCTTGTACTTTCCTGCCTCAAGCTTGCTTATATCAAGGATATCATTGATAAGTCTGAGCAGAGTGTCTGCACAGTTCTTAGCTGTTATGAGGTTATCCCTGTAATCTGCCTGAAGGTCTTCCGCCATAAGTGTAAGCTGGAGCATACCGAGAATTCCGTTGATAGGAGTTCTTATCTCATGACTCATATTTGCAAGGAACTCAGCCTGAGTCTTATATGCAGCATTGGCATCCACTATAGCCTTGCTTAGTTTCTCCTCAGTCTCTTTCTGCTTTGTAACATCGATTACTACCATGTTGATGTAATCAGCCTCGGACTTATACATAACCGTGTTGAACACCTTCTGAAGTGACTCCATGGTGATCTCAACATCCATGAGGTCTCCCTCCTTGGTGCCCGAGTTATTGTATGCTGTGAACCAGGCATTTATATCCTGAAGGACCTCTATCTTGCTCTCCTTGAGGATCTTATCCTTGTAGTCTGACACATCAAGCTTGAAATACTCTCCAAATATCTCATTGGCATCAACTATCTCATAACTCGTTCCATTTACCGGATCATTTATTATCTTCGCCTGAGCAAATCCGATAGGAAGATTCATGAACAGTTTCTTGTACTTGTCACTCTTGTTCGCAGCTCCTGCTCTGCCTCCTCCAAAAGCAAGCATGATCAGCACTGCTGCCACCGCTGCCAGAACACCGCAAATGATAGCTCCCACTCCAACATTTGCTATGCCAAGCACTCCGGCGAGCAGCGCCAGAACTGCCACGACAATGGCAAGCGGTTTAATCCCAATTTCCTTAATTTTGTCCATTAATGCACCTCTGTTCCTATAAATATTTTCTGTAAATAGTGCTTTTATACACATAAAATATGTTTACGAGCAACCACATAGTTACATTATATTATAAATAACAAACCAGGTCAACGCTCACATCGTTTTTTATGCTGAAATTTTCACAAAAAATATTCATCATTTTGTACAATATAGACTATATTTTCATTTTGACACATCCTGATCTTTCTGATTGTTTTTATACAGCTTCTCGGCAAGCTTCATCGCCTCCTCAAGCTTTGTTGTGTCCTCCTCAAATATATACTCATCGGACTCCCCATTGTCACCCCCGTTCTGAGGATTCTTATTCCAGTGATCTGCATCTATGACATCCTCATTCTGTTCTTCCTCGCTCTGGATATCTGCTTCCCCCGCGGCATCGCTGGCTGCAGTTTCCTTCTTAGCAGCTTTTATACTCTTCTTTTTTTCCTTTATAGTCTTCGCGTTCATAAGGAATGCGAACACGAGCCATCCAATAAGCGTGAACAATATTCCCGGCTTAAGCCCCCTAGGGAAATACTTAAACACTATCGTGTGGGCACCCGCCTTGAGGTCAAGTGCTATGAACGCACCCGCAACAGTCTGGATCTCGGTCTTCTTTCCATCGACATAAGCAGTCCATCCGGAATCGTACGGTATCGAGGTGAACATAAGCCCGTCTTCCTCCGGTGCAATTTGTCCTTTCACATATCCATCCTCAAATACCGAGGTCTTAAACTGATCCTTCGACCATCTCTCATATGCCACATCAAACGCCGCACCATTCATTGTCGCGAGGGTAAGCCTTGCCGATGTGTTGTCCGGCACACCATCTGAAAAGCAGTATTCTATCTCCACATGGGCACCCTTTGACATATGTCCAATATGGTACGTCTGATACTGAAGTCTTTCATAGTTCTGTTCCTGGCCGTCAACATATGTCCTGATCTTGGTTATTCCGTTACAGTTCGCTATCATATACAGATCATTCTGTTCCTCTGTTATGTCAAAGCTCAGACTGAAACTGGTTATTCCTGGTGTTATATCTGACAGCGCAAAATATTCACTGTACTGATTGTCGTGTGTTATGGTTATGTCATTGCTGGAACCTGTGATCTCAGGGTATATCTGGCTGAATATTCCGGCAACTCCTGTGGACTTTTCCACAAAATCGTTGATACTCTCGAACATATTTCCCGCATCGCTGGTCCAGTCCTTAAGGTTGTTGTTTACCATGAATCCAAGCTTAAGTGCGCGCTCATTCTGATATATATCCACATCCCCTACAGTATCCAGATAATTCATGTCGTATGACATATATTCATCAGATCTCCTAAACACATATCTTATTCCAAGGACTGCGCTTGATACAGGGTTTGCTCCGTCAAACAGAAACTCATTTGCACCAGTGTAAAATCCAAGTCCGTGCATCGCATTTACCAGATCATTTGACACCGTCGATCCAAACAGGCTCACGCCCTGCATATTGTAGTATGTGGACTCATCCACCACATTAGTTTCAACCAGCTCCGATCTATAAGAGGAACCGTCATGTTTTACTGAGTCGATGGCTGCCTGGAGATTTTCAGCATCGCCATAATAATCTGGAATGTACACTGTTCCATTGCTCTCGTAGCCCTTGCCCGCGCTGAACACAACTTCCGTCAGGCACAGCACAGCCATGACTATAGACATCACAAACCTTCCCTTACCCTTGAGCATACTCATCAGCATCATAACAATAGAATATGTCACAAACAGTCCCCATGTGAGCATGATGACTGTCTTGTCAAATTCTATATTCTTGTCTGCATATACCAAAAAGCCAAATGCGACTATAATTCCAGCCATGACACCCACAACCTGTTTACGGTCAATGTTTACAACAGCCTCGTATCCCATGGATAACAGGACAAATATAAACAGAAATGAGAATCTGTTTGGTATTCCGTACTGGTCGTGGAATCCATGCCAGATATAGTTGAGGAGCACGTTGTTAAAGCTCATCATGAGGAACACCAGCAATATGATATTCTTCAGTTTCTCATACCACTTTATCTTCGTATTAAATATGTATATACCTATAAGAAGTATCGCAAATGTACCGCAGTACAGATTGACACCTCCGTCAAACCCTTGGCTCTTTATCGGCGGTGTGAATACAAACATCTGCTTTATCATATCCCAGATGCTGCCATACCACTCCCAGTTCGGGTAGTGTCTGGTTGCTGATGCCGTTGTGTTCAGTCCAATATATGCCGGAATCAGCAGAAATGCAGACATCGCAGCGGCAAGCACGGATGTTCCTGCAAATCTCAGCGTGTCCTCGGCGGCCTTATATATGTTCTTGTGGTTCGTCATGATGAACTGCAACACAAGAAACATGCATATCATGAAACATATATAGTAATTACAGAGTAGTCCGTAAAACAAACTCAAAGTGTACAGCTTATAGTTGCTTCCATCCTCCATCATCTGCTCAAATCCCTGAATGACCAGAGGAAGTATAAGTATACAATCCATCCACATGAGGTTCCATGAATAACCGATCACATAGTTGCTGAGTGCATATGCAATGGCAAATGGTATGATGAACACATTGTTCTTATCCTTACATTTATATCCGAGATAGCTTGCCATGGTAAGTCCCGACAGAGCGATCTTTATACTTATCAGAAGACACATAGCCACATACAGATGCTCTCTGTCAAATATAACTATGATGAAATTCAGAGGGCATGACATGTAGTATGCGATTATATCCAACAGGTTGCTTCCCATACCGATATCCCATGTGTAAAAAAGGCTTCCCTCATTCTGAAGCTTATCATGGTAATCTGAGAAAAATGGAAGATACTGGTGAAGACTATCCACCATAGTCAGACTGTGGCCGCCAAATGGACCGATCTCCGCTATGATCCAGAGCACCAGCATGAACACAGCCGGTACAAGGAACGATATGACCATAATATAATTGTCCGACAGTATATCTCTGAGTGATCTCTTATTCTTTTTGAACACAAAACATTTGCTGAAAATATAGTTGATGACTAGTACCACTAGCTGTACCACTATCTTAGAAACAAACTCATTATATCTGAACGAATCGCAGAGCAGATTGGTGCCAACGACCTCGACGATCATTGCGAACAGACGCATTCCCACAAAGGATACGAATTCCCTGACGATCTCTCCGACACGCTTCCTGTGTTCTGATCTGAACACATAAAATCCATTTGCAAAGTATGCGAATAGTATAGCCAGCATAATCGCTATGACATTGGCTTCACTCCTCGTCAGATCAGTGACTAATCTGAGTACAAAAAAAGATACCAGATTAACAGCCGTTGTCATTCCTCCGGCTATCACATACCTGACCATCTCTTTCTCCATGAGTTTCTTTATCTTGTCCAAATATATATTCATATCACTATACCGTTTCCTCATATCTTATATCTCATACATGTACACAGAGTCAGGAATACCTCATCTGATAGTATTCCTGACATGCATACCCTGTTTATACTATTCAATAGTTATAACAAATATGATGTTCTATTGATAGTTACATGTTATTAATTTTGATATCTGTTATTTCGTCAGCTCCATCTACTTCATAGCCGCAAGCAGATATACCAGTGGTGAATTCCAGTAGATCGTAACCTCGTTGCATGAATAGCTCTGTGCATTGTCCACATAGCATTTCTCCGGTGCCATGTCAGCAAGAACCGCCTTCGCATACGGGTCCTGAAGATTTCCATTTGCACCGCCTATGAGCATTCCAGGCATTGCCTTTCCAAGGACCTCTGATGGTCTGTGGTGTGGATTTTCCGGTGTCTGTGAACCGTAACCTGTCACATAACAGTAGCTGACCGGATTCCTTCCGAGCAGGTAGTTGAGCTGGTCTGCGGCATAATCGACATAAGAATCATCACCGAAGACCTTTGAAGCCATGAGCATCAACATTCCGTCATTTGCCACAGCCATATTGCTTCCCCATACATACTCACCGCCGGTTGCAGAGCCAAATCCGCACTTGCCATAATTCTTGACAAGATCATCTGCGCCCTCCTTGAGGATGGCCTTCTCAGCTTCACAATCCTTGACATTCATGCAGTAGTCGTATATCGCATAGTAACCTACGTCAGCCCATCCAAGGCCATACTTCACGCTGGTCTTGACGGTTTTCTTGACATAGTCGTTGTAACTCTCATCCCCGGTCGCTATATAGAGTTCTGCAGCTGCCCACAGATACTCGTCAGTCATTCTTCCATCCGAATAAGAACCTGTTACTATGTCTCCAACATTTGTAAATCCCGGATCTTCCTCATGCTCTTCGAGATATTTCCATGCCTTCTGGGCCGCAGCAAGACATGTATCTGCAAAATCTTTATCTATATCCCTGTATATAACTGAGGCTTTTGCCATGACTGCGGCAAAATCGCCCGTGGCTGCAGTGGATATAGGTGACAGTATCATCTGTGCTGTCTCATCAACTGCAAGAACAGTCTCAGGGAACACCTCACCTGTAACCTTGTGGTATACACCACCGCTGTTCTCATCCTGCATCTTGAGCATCCAGTCAAGCTCGTATCTCGCCTCATCGAGAATATCCGGAACCCCATTGCCACTCTCAGGTATTCCTATAGTGTCATCCTTTGCAGCCTCAGCTGAGTCCTCATATGTGAGCAAAAGATCCTGCACAGCCTTCGCCCCCGGAACCACATATCTGCCGTAGTCTCCTGCATCATGCCAGCCGCCGGTCACATCCTTTGCCACATCTGATCCGTACACTATAGCCTGTCCGGTATGACATGCTTCATGGGCAAAATCACCTGCAGCTGCGCTGTCAAGTGCTGTTCCACATCTCTGGTCATAGAGCATGAGAACTGATGCCTTATAAATATCGTCATATATTCCATCCTTCACCTGGAACTCGTATGACTCCTCACCTGTATCTACTGTTATCTTGTATGTACCCTCAGCATTCACATCACTGAAATCCACGATCGTATATCTGAGATCAGCGCCGGAATCATAATGCCAGTCGCCAAGCTCGCCCGTCTTAACAGACTTTCCTGTCGCAACGTCCACAACATCAAATGTCTTTGCCGACTCATTTGTTATGGTCGCAAGCTTCTGGGCATCCTTCTTATATCCGAGCTGGTTGACATTTACGATCTTAGGCTCTGGAATGGACTCGACCTGCTGTGCCTTTGATGCATCCACGACCGTAAGCTTTATATTGTCAAAATATATCTTATGTGGAGTACTGTCATCACCCTTGCCATCAAAGTGTCCGAGGTTCATGCAGAGTCTAGGCGCCGGATCCGACTCCTCGCTCATGGTGAACTGTGTCGAAACATGCTGTGTGTCTGTTCCAACCATCGCCTCGTCCATGACATACGCATGGTAATCTCCGCCATTTATCTGTATCCTGTACTGAAGTGCCCTCTCTATAGTGCTGTGAACATCAAATGAAAGCTCGTATACACAATCCTGATTGAGTGCAAATCCGTCATAAAATATCTGGTTTGCATAGTCGAGCTTGCCTGTCGATGTCACATCAAGACACAACTCACCATTCTCATTAAGCAGTTCCGCCTGACCGCCGTTAAAATATGTGGCACATCCATCTGTGTCATTGTCATCAAAATTCAGATCAACGAGCACATCCCCATCTGTCACCTGACTGTTCTCCTCCTCAGTGACCGCCTCAGATGTCTCTGTCTCCTCTGTCTCCGTGGACACATCCCCCGACTCCGTCTCAGTGCTCTGCACTGTCTGCTCCTCTGTACCGTCTGTCTTCTTGTCCCCGCAACCGGCAAGCATCGACATGGTCATAGCCGCTGCCATAGTAACTGCAAGTACCTTTCTCATCTTCGCCATTATTTACCCTCCATAAACCTTATAATGTCCTGAAACGCCATGTGTCCCCCGAAGATATCAAGTGCGCTCCCTATCGTCACATCTATCCTGTTCCTTCCAAGACTTCTAAGCTGTTCCAGATCGTCAAATGATGCCACTCCTCCCGCATATGTCATAGGCAGCTTCCCCCATCGTCCAAGCATGTCAGCCACATGCTCCTCGATACCGGAGGCCTTGCCCTCCACATCCACAGCGTGGACCAGGTACTCATCACAGTACTCAGACAACATATCAAGCGTATCATCGTCCACCTTTACATTGGTGAATTTCTGCCATCTGTCAGTGACAATGTAATACTCCCCATCCTTCTTACGACATGACAGATCCAGCACGAGATGTTCCCTGCCGACAGCCTTCTCAAGGGCATTCAGGTTGTTGAAATTTATCTCGCCATCCCTGAACACAAAGGATGTTGCTATGACATGGGATGCACCCATATCTATGAATTTCTCCGCATTGCCGGCATTTATTCCGCCACCGATCTGCAGACCTCCCGGATATGCCTCAAGGGCAAGCCTTGCCTGATTCACATCCGCATCATAATACTCACTGGATGCCGGATTCAGCAAGATGATATGTCCGCCTGTAAGCCCATATTTCTTATACAGATCAGCAAAAAAACTGCCGTCCTGATGTGACACAAAGTTCTCGTCCGCCCTGTCGCCCTCATCGCAGAGACTTCCTCCAACTATCTGTTTCACCTGTCCATTGTGAATGTCTATACATGGTCTGAATCTCATATCACCTGTCTCCTGTCATGTTAGTTATGTACACGCATCATTTGTCCATATAGTGGTTATTCTAACATACTAATTCCAAATATGACACAATAAATGGCTTAACCGGTCAAAACTTTATTTGATTACAATAGACAAAGGCTTTACAATAGAATTGATTATGTTCATCGTGAAAAAGAAAGGGGAACTTACTTATGAATTACTCACTGAAAGCCGAACTGGATAACTGCTATTCATTTGCCGATTCTTTGGACAACGACGGCTATGGTGCACGTCAGAAAGCAGGGCTCAAGACAAGGGAGATGCTGCAGTTCGATGTTCTTCAGTTTCTTGCATATCTGTCCAGTTCTAACCAGGCTGAACTTACCCTGGAGATAAAATTCATCCGCGAATATCTGAATCAACATTTTACAACTGACAGGTTCCGCACATTCAAATACGAGAGGACGACCGGAGATTTCGCCAGCACTCCGCCCCGTTCACTGACGTATTTCGTTCAGGGTGACCTTGCCCGCATGAAGGTTAATCCCAATGCGGTGTACCGTTCAAGAGACTATGTACGGACATTCAAACTCATGGGACAGGAATTTATCGCCTGCAACAACCTGACAGACGAAGGCGAGATTGCAAAGCTCACCGGCTACTGCCTGATGCTTGACAAGTACCTGAAGTCCATGAACCTTTACGCGATAGATCCAAGCCCGCTTCTCGACAAATATAACGCACTGCCTAAGAACACTCCAACAGCAAACCAGACCGGATCCGCTACTGTCACAGCAAAACCGGAACCGGTGAAGGACGTGGATACTCTTCTTGAAGAACTCGACTCCATGACCGGACTTGAGAGTGTGAAGAAGGATATCACAAACCTTGTAAACCTCCTGAAGATCAAGAAGCTCCGTGAAGAAAATGGCATGAAACAGCCATCCGTATCCCTCCACCTCGTATTTTCGGGTAATCCAGGTACAGGAAAGACAACCGTTGCCAGACTTCTTGCCAATATCTACAAAGGACTGGGGGTTCTGTCAAGGGGACAGCTTGTAGAGGTTGACCGCGGAGGCCTTGTGGTCGGCTATATCGGTCAGACAGCCATCAAGACATCTGAGGTCATAGAGTCCGCACTAGGCGGCATTTTGTTCATAGATGAGGCGTACACCCTCACTGCCGGAAAGGGCGAGAACGATTTTGGACAGGAGGCCGTGGACACTCTTCTTAAAGCCATGGAGGATCACAGGGATGACTTCATAGTCATCGTAGCCGGATATCCTGACCTGATGGAGCAATTCCTAAGTTCCAATCCAGGGCTACGCTCAAGATTCAACAAGTTCATCATATTTGAAGACTACACAGGCGATGAACTGATGTCCATATTCGAGAGCATGTGTTCAAAGCAGGAATACAAGCTGGATGATGCCGCCCGCGATTACGCACAGAACTACTGGGCAGACAAGGCAGCAAACCACGACGAGACATTTGCCAATGCCCGTGAGGTGCGAAACTTTATGGAGTCTGCTATTTCAAGACAGGCCACACGTATTGTTTCAATGGACAAGATAGATGTGGATACCCTTGCAACCCTTACCGCTGCAGATCTAATGGAATAGTTTCTACTTTGTTCACACTTATTTTATTGTATATATTGCCGGATACATATTATAATGAAGGACATTGATATATTTGATTATCAGACAGAAAGAGAGGTATTTTATTTTGATCAGATCGGTTACAACAGACAATCCCGTTATGAACTTTTTAACCATCGTGTGTGATATAGTCATACTGCACTTTTTATGGCTGCTGACTTCCCTGCCAGTTCTCACAATAGGAGCATCCACCACTGCACTCTACTATACCACCATGAAGTGTATCCGAAATGGACAGGGTGGGGTGGTAAAGATGTTCTTCAAGAGTTTTAAGGACAACTTTAAGCAGGCAACTGGCATCGGTATTCTGGCTTTGATCGCAGGTTTTATATGTGTCTTCGACATGTACTTTGCCATCAATAAAAATCTCAAGAGTATGATGGTCATTTTCACCATCATGTCCCTGATATACCTGTTCACAGTGCTATATGTATTTCCACTTCAGGCACAGTTTGAGAACACCATCAAGACGACTATCAAGAACGCTTTCCTGCTGTCCATCAAGAACCTTCCGTGGACACTGCTGCTCACAGCCATCACCGCTCTCATGGTCGTGATGAGCTATCTGAACTCTACAGTTCTTGGAATCATGCTCATATGTGCTGCAGGGCTTCACGCATACCTCTGTTCCCTCATATTTGTGCACATCTTCCGCGAATATATGCCAGAGGAAGATAACAAAGCTGATGAAGATTTCCACATTGAGGAAACTACAGATACAGTGGGAACTACAGATACAGTGGAAACTACAGATACCGATGACTGCACTCAGGACTAACGTCCCTTGCCTATACATACAGATGAATAATACACATTACACGCGCCAGCTTCCTTTAGGAGACTGGCGCATACGTCTATAGTGACTCCTGTCGTGTATATGTCATCCACTATGAGTATGTTTTTGTATTGTGGATAAACCTTGCCAATAGTCATGGACTCTTTTATATTGTTTGCCCTCTCCAGATTGTCGAGTGACTTCTGGGGCGCGGTATATCTGTCCCTCACGAGCATATCTGAGCACAGCGGAAGTCCAAGCTCATCCGCCACCACCCTGGCAAGTTCCTGAGCCTGATTGTACCCTCTTTTCCTGAGTTTCTTCCTGTGAAGAGGAACACAGGTTACTGCATCTATCCCATACTGGGCTGCATAAGGACGCACCTTGTCCGCCATCTGTTTTCCATAAAAATCGCAATATTCTATTTTCTCATGATATTTTATCGCCAGGACACTGGTCTTGACGGGCTCTAGGTAGTTGAACACCGGAAACCCTTTCTCGAAATTCCTGAAATGTCTCTCACAATCAAGACAGAATTCTCTTTCCTCAGAATCGATCTCTTTCCCACACCTCATGCACACAGGAGGCTTCACATAGGGCAGGTCTGTGTGACTGCTGCACACAGATCCCCCACCATACGGAATGACCTCATCACATATAGCACATCTGCGCGGAAATATCAGATCCGTGATAATGTCAAATATTCTCAATCTGTTCCTCTATTCTACTTTTCTCTGAACTCATAGCTATCATCTGTCACGCTCCGCCCTCGGCAGCCTCACTGAGCCGTAGCGCAAATGTGGTAAATCTCTTCTGTTCATCTTCATTGTCTATCATGGCATTTGCCAGTCCTATATTGCCGACTATGACCACACATCTTCTTGCCCTTGTCACCGCAGTGTACAGAAGGTTTCTGTTGAGAAGCTTTGGCGGGCATCTGAGAAGCGGAAGAACCACCACAGGGTACTCACTTCCCTGGGACTTGTGGATAGTTATCGCAAACGCATGCTCCAGCTCCTCCAGCTGGTTATACGGATACTCACTCTGTCTTCCATCGTCAAATTCAACTATGATCTTCTGGTCATAGTCATCCACCGTCCTGACAAATCCTATATCTCCGTTGAACACACCGACACCTTCCTCTTTCGCAAACCTGCCGGTGGGATCCATTATCTTCCATTCCTGCTTGTAGTTGTTCTTCACCTGCATGACTTTGTCTCCCTGACGGAACACAACATCTCCTCTCACATACTCCGGCTTTCCCTTACCGGATGGGTTGAGTATCTCCTGGAGCTGTCTGTTGAGATTCTCTATTCCAAGGTCAAATTTCCTCATAGGTGTGAGAACCTGTATATCCGAACTGTTCACCTTGAAAAATGATGGAAGCTGCTTTGTCATCAGAACCTTCAGTTCAGATATTATCTCATTATACCCATTTCTCGGTATAAAGAAAAAATCCTCACTCTTGTTCTTTATCTCGATATGTACACCCGCATTGATCTTGTGGGCATTGCCTATGATATCGCTGTCCTTTCCCTGCCTATATATCCTGTCGAGAACCGACACATGGAATACTCCAGAGGCAATGATATCCTTGAGCACGTTTCCAGGGCCAACTGATGGAAGTTGGTTGGAATCTCCCACAAGGACAAGTCTCGTACCCGGAGTCACAGCCTTCAAAAGGCTGTAGAATATTCCACTGTCCACCATGGACATCTCATCGATTATTATAACATCCGCTTCCAGGGGATTGCTTTCATTTCTCGCAAATACATATACCGAATCACCATCATCGTCCACACCACCATTGAGTTCTAGAAGTCTGTGTATGGTCTGGGCCGCATATCCTGTGGCCTCAGTTATCCTCTTTGCAGCACGCCCCGTAGGAGCAGCCAGCACTATGTTCATGCGAAGGCTTTCGTATATCCTGATAAGAACATTGATTATGGTGGTCTTACCTGTTCCCGGTCCACCTGTGATAACGGCTACGCCATGTCCCACGGCCTTTTCCACCGCCTGTCTCTGCGCATCCGCAAGTTGTATCTTCTCCTCGTCCTCAACAGTTTTTATAACCTTATCTATATTAAGTTTTGCCTTTGAAAAGTCTATATCAAGCGCGGTGAGCATTCTCGCCGAATTCAGCTCCGTATAGTAGTCACCGACTCGGTAGACTATATTCTCAGCATGTGTTTCAGGAGGCGCATCTATCTGCACTTCCGCCTGGGTGTCAAACACGGAATCAAATCCATCATCAAACATACTCTCGGATCCTTCAATCCCGGCTTTTTCACTTTCTGATCCTACATCCCTGGACTCCCCGTTTAATCCAAGCTCCTTTACGATGATCTTTCCCGCAACACTCAGTTCCAGTATCTGATTACATATAGTCATCTCCAGCTCCGGATCATACGGCATGTATTCATTCATAAGAAGATCGTAAGTCTTGTCTACAAGCATCTTCTGCGGGAGATACATATGTCCCAGCCTGTTCGCCCCCGACAGCGCATACATTATAGCCGCCCTGACTCTGAAATCAGAGTCCTTGCCTATGCTAAGTCTGTCCGCTATCTCATCGGCAGTCTTGAATCCAACGCCGGTTATATCCTCCGCTATCTTATAGGGATTTGTCCTGACAACGTCATATAACCTGTCACCGTATTCATTGTATATCTTAACCGCAAGATTCACTGGAATGTTAAGTCCCGAGAGGAACATCAGCGCATCCTGCATCTCTTTTTTTTCGTTGTAGGAGACTGCTATCTCCCTTGCCTTTCTCTCAGATATTCCTCTGATCTCCGCAAGTCTCTCAGGCTCCTCCTCTATAATCCTCAGCGAATCCATCTTGAACTTCTTCACGATCCTCTTCGCCAGGGCTTCGCCTACACCCTTTATCACGCCTGAACCAAGATACTTCTCAACGCCGATAATGTCATCCGGCATCTTTATCTCACAGGATGTGAATTTGAACTGCAGATCATAGTTGGGATGTTCCACAAATTCTCCCTCTGCAGATACATACACGCCCTCCGCCACGCCTCGCAGATTCCCCACAAAAACATCTTCGCCGTCCTCACCTTCTACGGTGAAGACGGCGTATCCATTGTCTTCGTTCTTATATATAACCTTTTCTACATATCCTTCTCTAACCAAGTTCTGTCTCCCTTGAAATTCTTATCCAAAGTGCTCATCTGAAGTCATATATACCAGACCAATGCCCTGATCCAAAGACACTAGTTCTTCTTCTCACTCAAAAGCTCTATATACTTGCCGGTTCCTATCGCCACAGCTCTGAGTGGATCCTCAGCTGTCATTGTAGTGATTCCTGTCTTCTCCTCAAGAAGTTCCTCAAGTCCGTGGAGAAGCGCTCCACCACCTGTGAGAACTATTCCTCTATCCGCAATGTCTGCGGCAAGTTCAGGCGGAGTTCTCTCAAGTACAGAGTGAACAGCCTCACATATCTGTGATGCCGGCTCACGAAGTGCCTCCTCTGTCTCATCCGATGTAACAGTGACCGTCTTTGGAAGTCCAGTCACAAGGTTTCTTCCTCTTATGTCGAGTGTTATATTCTCAGGTCGTCTGTAGCATGTACCTATCTTGATCTTGATCTCCTCTGCGGTTCTCTCTCCTATGAGAAGGTTATGCTTCTTTCTCATAAATCTTACGACAGCCTCATCAAAATCATCACCTGCGACCTTGATGGACGCACTTACAACAGGGCCACCAAGTGATATGACTGCGATATCTGCAGTTCCTCCACCTATATCGACTATCATGTTGCCACACGGTCTGTATATATCTATACCTGCACCTATCGCCGCAGCAACAGGCTCCTCTATAATCGAAACATCCCTGGCCCCGGCTGCATATGTCGCATCCTCGACCGCCTTCTTCTCAACCTCTGTTACCTGAGAAGGTACACATACACTTATCCTAGGCCTTCTGCCAAAGTAACTTCTTCCAACGGCCTTCTGAATAAAATACTTCAGCATCTTCTCAGTTATCGTGTAATCCGAGATAACGCCCTGTCTGAGGGGTCTGATGGCAACTATATTACCCGGAGTCCTGCCAAGCATAAGTCTTGCCTCTTCACCGATTGCCACTATCTTATTCGTATCTCTGTCATACGCAACTACAGAAGGCTCTTTCAATACAACGCCTTTTCCTTTTACATATACCAGGATACTGGCTGTACCTAAATCTATACCAATATCTGCGCTTGCCATAACAAGTCTCCCTTCTATTCGTTCACGTCTCTTAATATTACAAGAGATGCATTGCTGCCGTCAAGCCATTTCATGCGTACTTCTGTCAGATCCATGATCTTGTCAAGGCTTCTTATGTAACTACGCCAGTTAACTTCCTTCTCTTCAACGCCTATATGCTGATCTGGACCGCCCATAATCTTATATTTATCTCGCAGATTCTCTATAAGAAGCTTGCTATCTTTATCTGTGAAATCATAGCCAAGCATATCATTTAATGCTTTGTTTGAGAACAGTACTTTTCCAGTATCGACTTCCCTTATAAATATGCCCTCATCCATGTAGTTATATGTATCGAGAAGAACACTGTTAATCCTCTTCACACTGTCATCACTCTCTATCTTCTCCAAGCAGCATCTTATGACCTCAGAGGTCTGCTTTGCAAATTCTATCTCCTCCACTGACCATATCTTATTCACGGATGTGTTGGCAAGTACAAACACCGCACCGCTGCGTCCATTCACATATACCGTCACCGCCACAAAGCTCTTAACCGTGCTTCCAGTAAGAATCTTCTTCGCAACATCATCTATATGTCTGGCATCTATTACCATATATCCCTTGTCTGCCATCTGGACTTTGCCCTGTCCATTCTGCCATGATCTGAATCTTATATTGCCCCGCTGCCAGTCTGATACATACTCTTCAGCCGACATGCTCTGATTCTTTGACCATAGATACTGACAGTCAAGGCTTCCATCGTCATCCCTGACATACACAGCCGCAACATCAGAATTAAGACATTCACCCACCTGGGATATAACATCATTTATAACCTGCTGCTGGCTCTTATCTGAATTGTTGAGGGAATCCACAAGTATCTTCTGCCACTGAACCTTGTTCTCCATCATGACTTCCAGTGACTTGGCACGTATCGCTTCCTTCGCCAGTATATTCGAGCTGAATGCATACTCGGAAAATATCCTTCCAAGCTGCCACTGTACCTTATATACCTTCTCCATCTGCTTTCCGTCATCTGCATCGTATGAACAGCAGATCCACGTTGCAACATGCTTCCCATCAATCATGATCGGAGCACCGCAGATCTTACTTCCGTCAATATCATCATCCATATCCATCATGACCGGAACATTGTTTCTGAGTATCACCTCATTGAGCTTCATGTATATCTGCTTGTACTGAGGTTTCTCAAACATATCATAGAAATAACCCATATGCTTCTGAGGTCCCGCCGGCTCAACCATCTTCTTACCTACAGGATCTATGATGGTTGTGTATAGACCTGTAAGCATTGAAAATGCCTTGGTTATCATCGTCCACTTCTTTGTATCCAGCTGATTCCTCTCATTATCAGACTGACTGTTCGCCTTCATAATATAAGAAATCTTGTCGTCAAATTCCTTTTTCGCCTTCTCAACGCTGTTCTCAAGAGTCTTTTTGTCCGTTATATCAGATATGAAATATTCTACTGTGTAGGAGTTGTCCTCCGCCTGTGTCACGGAACTCTGGGACTTGACCCAGATTATCTCTCCCCTGTCGTTAACTATCCTGAACTCCTCTTCATAATCCTTATCCTCGCGCTTTGTAGCATTTTTGACATTCGCAAACACCCTGCTTCTGTCCTTCGGATGAATGTAATCTTCTATAAGTCTGTCTCCAAGCCTTATGGCATCAACATTGATACCCATCTGCCTGGCGTTAGGCGTGATATACTTGAACTCTGGTCTTCCGTTGTTATATCTCTGAACCATGACAAAGCTCTTGATTTTTGACATGGCTGACAGAATATACGCAGCCTGATCCTCGTTATATCCGGTCTCCTTGTCCTTGATGAACAAAAGCTCTATTCCATCCATATCGCCCTCAGATGTCCTGACTATATGACACTTCAGTCTCATCTTGCTTATATCTCTTCTGGACGACACGATCCTTGTCTCCATCTCGAAATCATCTATATTCGTATTCTGAGCCTTATACAACTGTCCTATGAGCACATCATAATCACTCTTTGGAATGAGATCACTGAGTCCAACTAGTCCGCTGTAAAAGTTGCCATCTGTGTATCCGTACTCTGTTATGTTCTTCGACACATAACGTGTTCTCCATACACCCTCCGGCTTATACAGGTACAGAGCCACAACCCCTATATGATTTATTATCCTCTCAAGACTGACGCTTCCGATGGTTACATCCGATCTCAGTTCAAAAAGAACCATATATGCCTTTTTGCCCTTGTACTCAAACTGATTCACAAATCCACTTACAATATATCGCTCACTGTCATTCACTATAAGCGCAAGTCTGTGCCAAATGAGAGCCTTCTTATCCTCAAGTGTAGGCCAGAATTCATCGCTTATCATAAATTTGTCAGGTTCCATTCCAAGTGTCTCCACACCTGTACCTATGATCTTGACTGCGGCATTGTTAATACTGAGGACTTCTCCATCTTCACAAAACATCACCGCAGGATATTCCACTATTCCCAAAAAGTCTGAATAGCTGCTAAGTTTATTTATCTCCATCTATCTTCTCCATTTATATTTATCCATTTCGTATAATATCCCTTTATACACATAAAACTTTCCTATGATGACATTAAAAGCCCATAGAAAAGTTTCATGCTGATACACAGAACTCATCATATCATGAGCATCTGCTTTATTCATAAATATTACTGCTGTGAATTCTCCGCGTCACTGACCATAGCTGTCGCTTCGCTCTTCAGCCCCGTAAATGCCTTATCTGCAACTTCCTTTGTCGAAGCACACGCTGCAACCACACTGTCAAGCGATGATAAAAGATCTGACATGTATCTGCTCACGCTCTCACATTCCTTTTTAACATTGTTTCTAAGTCTTGTGGCATCCTCTGTAGCTGCGTTTCTTGTGTTCGCTGCATCTCTCTGTGCCTCTTCACGCATAACCTTACACTCATAATCTGTCTTTGCCGAGAGTGCCTCCGCATCAGAATGTGACTTATTTCTAGTCTTTTCAGCCTCTGCGTATGCCTCTTCCTTCATGCTGTTGCACTTTGCCTCAGTCTGGTCATACATCTGCTGGCACTGTATCTCTGTGTCTGTCTGAAGCTTGGTACATCTGTCTCTCACTTCTGTCTCATAAGCCTCAAGTTCAGATGTTATTGTATTTTTTTTGTCGGTACACTCTTTCTCGGTCTGTGCGATAAGTGCATCAGCGCTCTCTCTCGCCTCCAGAAGTGTTCTTGATATAGACTCATATCTTCCAGCGTTCTCAAGCTCTCTCTGCTTGTAAGCATTCACCTGCTCCTTGAGTGCTTCAAGTTCACTCTCAAGGTCTGAATTAGCTTTTTTCAAAGTCTCTATAGTCTTGGATGACTCAGTCATGTTAACCTCTCTCATCGTCTTAAGACTGAGCACTGCCTCACTGAGCTTACTTACGTTCTCCTTCAGATCTTCAACTTCCTTGTTGTGCTTCTCCTTGAGCTCGTCAATATAGTAGTCAACGGATGCTTTGTCATATCCTCCGAATTTTACAGTTTTAAGTGACTCAACTCTTTCATCTGCTATCTCTTCTACCTGTTTTGCCATGACTTTACCTCCAAAATCCAATCGTACTTAGTCGTATTGTAATCGTATGCTATGCCAATAACCTTCTTGTCAAATGTAATTAATCCCGCTGTACTACCTTATCGGTGCGCATCAGTGCGGTTCATATTATATCACACATCATAGTTTAAGCAAAGCACTTTTGTCGTTTCTGTATTTTATTTAATTGATTTTATGATTACAAACAAATATTTTTATGCTATATTGTTTATGCTGTATAATATAGAAGTAATTTATGCACTTTACACTAAACAGAGTTTTTTCTGTTGTTAATACGGAGGATCAATATAGATGAAAAACCACTTAAAGAGATATTCCAGACTGATGTTACTCGGTCTTACGACCACCTTCACACTCGCATCCCTAACAGGATGTCTGCATCGCAAAAAAACAACATATCAGACATATATGCAAAACATTTTGGATGTTAACTACAAAGGCAGCTTTGACGGTTATGTTGATGACAATGACGGTTCAAAAGATGATGCACAGGCGATGTACGATGATACCATAGACTACCTGTCCGTTCAGCTCATAAATCATTATTCACTGGCAAATGCTGACTCAGACGAGGTAAAGAATATATTCAACGATACTGCAAAGACGATATACTCCCAGGCAAAATATGAAGTATCACAGGCGTACAAAAACGGAGACGATTATTACGTTGATGTAACTGTGTACCCTATGGATATTCTCAACCAGGTGTTCGATGACGTATTTGCGTATATTGAAGACTCCAACAAGAAGATCGCAGCCGGTGATTACAACAATACAGGAAAAGAAGACTATGAGGCACAATTCGCACAGGGAGTTGCAGATATAATCCAGGAGAAAACCTCAAATATGGAATATCGAAGTCCAGTGGTCATATCCGTGAAGATAACCGATGACGGCGACTATTACTGTGCCGACCCATCCGGTCTGTCACAGGTGGATGCATCGATGCTCGCCATTGAGGGTTCCCATGACGGAGACTCCGGCGATTCCGAATCAGATTCCTCTAAAGATGGTTCTTCTGAGGACAGCTCATCTGATGACAATGACGGAGGAACTGATATCAGTTCCGGCGTAGAGGCTGAATAATCCAAGCAGAACAACAAGCATAAAGAACAAGGTTCAAAACAAGAACCCCGACCACAAAATCTATCGTAGTCGGGGTTCTTGTTTTATTATAAGATATCTTATTTCTCCTTGAAGGTAAACTCTTCATTTGCAAGTTTGAATCTGATACCATCTATAAGCATCATATCTGTACCACTGCTTATAATCTTTCCGCCAAGATATGTATGGTTTGTCGACTTGTTGTCTCTCAGATAATATACACCATTGACGTTTATTATGTATGCATGGCGACGGCTGACTGAGTTGTTGTCAGTAACCTGATAGTCAACCCCCTGTGTAGACTTACCAATACAGAATATAGGCTTGTCAATCCTGATTCTCTCTCCTGTTCTTGTTCTGATAATAACAGGACCGCTCTTCACCTTGCTGTTCGCTGTCAAAACAGTTGTAGATCCATCGTCATTACTGTCAAATCCTATATCATTTGAAGAGAAATCCTTAACCTCTTTTGCAAGCTTGAATGATGATGTAGTTGTAGTATGTGGTGTCTCCGGTATCTCCACTTTCGCCATATTGGCAGGCTGAACATCTTCTAATTTCATGAGTTCCTGCTCATCCTCCGGATGTGCTATGTTGTCATTTTTCAGATCTGTTACAAATTTATAAAACTCTGACAGATAGAAAGTAGAATTATGGTCGAAATACTTGATAAGTTCATATCCCGCATCAGAAGCTTTTTTATTTGCAAACTTGACATTCGCCATGAAGTCCCTTATAAACTTCTCCATATTGCACTTGTCCATAGGCTTATCTATTGGCAGGAACACAAGCTGCACTGCCATGTTCTGAAAATCTATATACATGTATCCTTTGTTCAATATGACTTTCCCTATGGACATATCGTTTGCTTTCAGATACATCAACTGATCGGCTATACTGAATATTATATCCACCAATTCATCCTTGTGAATTTTCTTCTCAAGGAACTGGTTCATAGTTGTCATAGCCGGGATTGAATATGTGAGCGCCCTCTGCCCATTTATATACTCCTCATGGCAAAAAGCGTTGTTGCCAACAAACTGAGCATTGTACAATTCAACCTCGTTGTGAAGAACCTCAACATCATCTTCAATCTTAAAGTACAATTTGTACTCATCACACAAATACATCTTATCACTCATAAAAAACCCTCCGATATTTATCGCACGATATCCATGTAAGTCCCGGAGTCAATTATTCTACTGTAACTGACTTTGCCAGATTACGTGGCTTATCTACGTCCAACCCCTTTGCATCGGACGTATAGTACGCTATGAGCTGAAGGATAACAGCGGCTGAGAACACAGTGAACAGACCATCCTGCTTAGGAATCGATATATGCTTATCGCACACATCTCCGTCATTGTATTCCTCATCCATGCTGACAAGAATAACATATGCCCCCCTTGCCTTCACCTCGCGTATGTTGGAAATCATCTTTCCATATACAGATTCCTGTGTAGCCAAAGCTATGACCGGAACGTTGTCTGTTATTAGCGCAATCGTTCCATGTTTTAACTCCCCTGCTGCATATGCCTCGGCATGAACATATGAAATCTCTTTTAGCTTTAGCGCACCCTCCAGAGACAGAGTATAATCAAGTCCTCTTCCTATAAAGAACGCGTCTGGAGCCATTTTTATATAATTTGCTACGGTTTTAACTTCGTCAGCCTGCTTGAGCGTCTCCTCTATAACCGGGATAACGTCCAAGAGCTGTCTGATAAATTCCCTAGCTCTGTCTTCAGAATAGATTCCCTTTACATAACCTATCCTGCAACCTATGAGGTACATAGCTGCCATCTGCACTGAATATGCCTTTGTGCTGGCAACTGCAATCTCTGGTCCCGCATGTGTATAGAGAACATAATCGCTCTCCCTCGCAATTGTTGAGCCTTTGACATTGACTATGGACAAAACCTTAGATCCACATCTCTTGGCAAGTCTAAGTGCCTCGAGTGTATCTATGGTCTCTCCGGACTGTGATGTGACTATCACAAGAGTTTTTTCATTTATGAGTGGTTCCTTATATCTAAATTCTGATGCTATTTCAACATTAACAGGAATCCTTAACTCCTTCTCTATCATGGCTTTGCCGACAATCCCGGCGTGCATGGCTGTTCCACATGCCACAACCGTAATGTTCTCAAGATTTCTTAACACATCATCATCAATTCCATCCTCGGTGAAATCAGGAAGCGAATTCACTATACGAGGTGTTATTGTATTTCTAAGTGCATCAGGCTGCTCATAGATCTCCTTCAACATAAAATGAGGGTATCCACCCTTCTGAGCTGCCGTAATATCCCATGTGATCTTAAGTATCTCTGGCTCTACCACTTTCCCCTTCATATCTTCTACCTTGATCCCAGCGCCTGAGAGTGTCAGTATATGATACTCAGGCACTACAAAGTAGTTCTGTGAAAATGCAATTATAGCTGTAAGATCTGAGGCAATGATAGCCCCATCCTCTGTATATGAAGCAATCATCGGACTTACATTCCTAACTGCATATATCTTGCCAGGTCTGTCTGCAAACATAATACAAAGTGCAAATGAACCTGCTATTGCTCTAACAGCCCTTCTTATGGCGTCTATAGGGTCCCCCTCATATAAAGTATCCAAAAGTGCTGCTACAACCTCTGTGTCTGTCTCGGATACCAGCTTGTCAGCCAGTCCGTACTCTCTGATAATCTCATTATAATTCTCTATAATTCCATTATGTATGAGAGCAACATTTCCGCATTTGTGTGGATGTGCATTCACATCCGTAACTCCGCCGTGAGTAGCCCATCTTGTATGACCTATTCCACAGGTAGACTTGTATACAGGACTATCGTCACTGCACATCTCTCTCAGATCATCTACTCTTCCGGCCTTCTTCTTGATCGTCAGTGTATCATCATCATTAAGCAGTGCTATACCAGCACTATCATATCCCCTGTACTCGAGTTTTGCCAGGCCATCTATCAAAATATCCTTGGCCGGTTTCTTTCCTACATATCCTATGATTCCACACATATTTAATTATTCTCCTTTCGGCTTATACCACACTGCATACTGATACTATTATTATATGGCGCACTAAAAAAAGGTGCATTCACCGTTCAACTTTCACCATACAAAGCAGCTGTGGGTGTCCGGTCATGATTCTTTGTTTTGAGGTCACCCTCATATTTGGATATCATGTGCGCATCCAGACTCTGCGTGAAGGCATCCGCCGAATATTCGATAACCTCCAACCTCGTTATCCCTGAAAACATACTGTCCAGGGTTCATGGCGCTAAGATTTCTAAATCTTTCCAAAGGCGCACTCCTCCCACCTGTACACCTAACAAAATTTTATCATGGAACATCTAATTAATCAATAAAGACATTACATGACATATTACCCAAATATTACCTGCAGTTTACCCGTATGGAGCTCCACTAAAATATATAAAGGGGATCACAGCGCCACGATATCCACCATGTGCCACAATCCCCTCTAATATTTAATACACTCTATTATATATGTCGGATCAGCTTATAAAGCATCCACCTGGGAAGTCTTTCTCTGTGGTGAGGAGTGAAAGATTGCCCTCCGGATCCTCAGCACACAAAAGCATACCCTCTGATATAACTCCGGCAAGCTTACATGGCTTAAGATTTACTATAGCCACAACCTTCTTACCTACCATATCCTCTGCTGAGTATGTACCCTTGATTCCTGATACTATCTGCTTTACATTGTTCTTGCCAAAGCTTACCTGTGAGCAGAGAAGCTTTCTTGAATTTGGAACTTCCTCGCAGGCTACAATCTCTCCGATCATAAGCTGCATCTTCTGAAATTCATCTATACTTATCTCCTCTTTGTCCACAACATCAGGGTTGCTCTTGAGAGACTGAACCTTCGCCTCAGCTATCTTGATCTTCTTGGTCTCAGCGGAATTTTCCTTTTCTTCCTTCTGTTTCTTTGCCTGCTCGTACATTGATTCTTTCTCTACAGGAGCAAACTCAGCTACCTTTGCCATAACCTCCTTCACGTCAAGTCGTGCAAAGAGTATCTCAGGCTGTTCTGTAACCTTTGTTCCTGACTTGTACAGACCGAACTTGCCAAGCTCTGTGACTTTTCTCTTCTCTGTGCTGAGCTGAGCCATGATCTTCTCTGTTGTCTCAGGCATATATGGCTCAAGGAGTGTAGCACCTATAATGATGCTCTCGACAAGGTTATACAGAACTGTATTGAGTCTGTCTTTCTTGTCCTCCTCCTTTGCGAGTGCCCAAGGCATTGTCTCATCTATATACTTGTTGCATCTCTTGAACAGTGCGAATATCTCTGTGATAGCATCTGCAACCTTGAGCTTGTCCATGCACTCTGCAACCTTATATCTGCAATCCATGACAACCTTCTTCAGATCCTCATCAACTGGCTCTGTGACATTTGTATTGGTCACAATGCCGCCGAAATACTTGTTGGACATTGATATGGTTCTGTTGACCAAGTTTCCAAGTGTATTTGCAAGTTCTGAGTTGAGTCTCTCAACCATGAGCTCCCATGAGATAACTCCATCATTCTCAAATGGCATCTCGTGAAGCACAAAGAACCTGACTGCATCAACACCGAATATATCGACCATATCGTCAGCATACATTACGTTGCCCTTCGACTTACTCATCTTGCCATCACTCTGGATAAGCCAAGGATGACCGAATACCTGCTTTGGAAGCGGAAGTCCGAGTGCCATCAGCATGATAGGCCAGTAAATGGTATGGAATCTCAGGATATCCTTGCCGATCAAGTGAAGATCTGCCGGCCAGTATTTATAAAACTTCTCATCGCTCTTTCCATCTACGTCATATCCAAGTCCAGTTATGTAGTTTGAAAGCGCATCAACCCATACATATACAACATGTTTTGGATCAAAGTCTACCGGAATTCCCCACTTAAATGATGTTCTTGAAACACACAGATCCTGAAGTCCCGGCTTTAAGAAGTTGTTGACCATCTCGTTACGTCTTGACTCAGGCTGTATAAACTCAGGATGCTGCTCTATATGCTTCATGAGCTTGTCCTGATATTTGCTCATCTTGAAGAAGTATGCCTCCTCCTTTGCCTCCTGAACAGGTCTTCCACAGTCCGGACATTTGCCATCTATGAGCTGTCCATCTGTGAAGAATGACTCACATGGTGTACAGTACTTTCCTACATAATGTCCTTTATATATGTCACCCTGATCGTACAGTTTCTTGAATATCTTCTGTACCTGTTTCTCATGATAATCGTCTGTTGTACGGATAAATTTGTCATATGATGTGTTCATGAGGTCCCAGATCCTCTTGATCTCACCGGATGTCTCATCAACGAATTCCTTTGGTGTCTGCATGTTCTCGAAAGCCTTGTTCTCGATCTTCTGTCCATGCTCATCTGTTCCTGTCATGAATCTTACATCATAACCTGCGAATCTCTTGTACCTTGCAATGCTGTCAGCCAACACAATCTCGTAGGTGTTGCCTATATGAGGTTTACCTGATGCATATGCAATGGCGGTTGTAATATAATACGGTTTTTTTGCCATTTCAAAAACCCTCCCTGAAAAATACTACAAGCACAAATGAAATGCTTGTGCAACTTTACCGAAAAACTCCTCGGTAATTGTAAATTATATGCCCTTTTATTATTTATTGTCAAGAAGATGGAATATTAAATAAGCCTGTTTGGGCAGTCATTCCACAATGCTGCCAACGAACTTGTCAAAGTTCCTCTCAAAAGCGCATCACATTCCAACGGACTTGTCACCGTCTCTCTCAAAAGCGCATCACATTCCTGAGAACGGCAAACATCACCGCCCCGGCAATACATATAAATATAAGTATATTGTCAAATCGCGATAATTTTCTGTTTCCATATCTTACGAATACATAATCGTTTTTTACAATTATGTATGCCAACACCGGAAGAACTATAAACGTGAATTGATTATAGGCAAATGCCTTTGCAAAATCCAGCCTTACGGCCGCAAGGATAGCCCTTGTTATCCCGCACCCTGGGCATAAAAATCCGGTTATCTTTCTGAATATACACGGAACCGCAAGTCCCGTTATTCTTATGAAAATATAATAGAGGATGCCTATCCCCAAAAGGACGGCATCCCTTTTTATTATCGCATTTCTTCTCGATATCTGTATCTGATCCATGCTTTGTTATATTATTTCCTGTTACTGCTGATCGCTGCCTGTTCCATCATTGTCATTCTGTGTATTCTGTCCACTCTGCTGACCAAATGTACTCTGATCTATGCCAGGCTGCTGGCTATATGTATTCTGATTATACTGCTGCTGACCATACGCGTTCTGATTGTACGCATTCTGATCATACTGCTGCTGACCATACGCATTCTGGTTATACTGCTGCTGGCCGTATGCATTCTGATTATACTGCTGCTGACCATACGCATTCTGGTTGTATGCATTCTGATCATATCCCTGCTGACCATACGCATTCTGGTTATACTGCTGCTGGCCGTATGCATTCTGATCATATCCCTGCTGCTGACCATACGCGTTCTGGTTGTATGCATTCTGATCATATCCCTGCTGACCGTATGCATTCTGATTGTATGAGTTCTGATTATAACCCTGCTGACCATATCCTGTATTCATCTGAGGTATAGCCTCTGCATATTTGTTTGCAGTGTCCTGCATAAGCGCATATGCAATAATTCCAAGTCCAAACACCTGAAGAAGAACGTATAATATGCCTGAGTTGCTTGATGGTACACCGTTCTTATTTTTTATGATATCAACTTTCTCACCCATCTTATATGCCCAGAACCATCCATAGATGTTACATGTAACGATGGTGAGCAAAAGCGACATTCCTCCACTTGTTGCATCTGTCTCTCCTGACTCCTGATTGATATCGTCTGTCAGCACAACAAACCAATACAATCCATATATTCCGCATGTCACAATTGAAAGCAGAATACATATTCCAATATTCCTCTGTTTGATCATAATTGATAATCCTCCTTAAATTTAAATCCTTAATTACATATGTATAACCTGTGTATGACTTGTGTATGACTGCAATTATACTGCTCCTATATAACCACTACATAACTGCAATAAAAATAATAGAATAGTCCCGCAGACACAAGTCAGTCTACGGGACTATTTTCTCATACATTTTGTCTGTATGCAACTGCAACTATACATTTTTCAATATATAGTTGTATGCAATTTGATTCTTTATGCATTCTTATTGATGGTATCCTGCATAATAGCGTATGACACGATTCCAAGTCCACATAACTGGAGCAGAAGGAAAAGTATGCTTGAGTTTCCTGCCGGCTGACCATTCTTTGTCTTTATGGCGTCAATCTTCTCGCCCATCTTGTATGCCCAGAACCATCCATAGATATTACATGTAACGATAGTAAGCAACAATGCTACCCCACCGCTTGTTGCATCTGTCTGTCCAGATTCCTGATTAGCATCGTTTGTAAGGCAAACGAACCAATACAGTGCATAAATTCCAAATGTAATGATTGAAAATACTATGCACAAAGCAATATTCCTCTGTTTGATCATAAAATGTCCTCCCTTGATTTAATTATAAATTTTTTATAAAAATTTTATAAAATATATAAAACCATATATATACATCTTTGTCAATAAAAATCAAATAATTAAGTTGTTTTTTACTTTATTTTCTATATTTTTTTATGATCAGGCATAAATCCGCAAATATTTGCATTCTTGATTTATGTGATTTCGTAAACTGTTTTACATTTGAATTCATGTGCTATATAATGAAATTTCAGGCAGGCATATCTCAACACCTATATCCTAATATATTGTCAGGATTCTCAGATTATGTTTGTCCGTATTGCAAGTAATTTATAATTATAAAGAAAAGAGGACATTTGTTATGAAAAACATGCTTAACTTCAAGAATTTCACAGCTGATGAGCTGATGGACATTCTTAATCTGGCACTTGATATGAAGAAGACCCCTGAGAAGTACGCTCACGCTCTTGAGGGCAAGAAGCTCTACACTCTTTTTGAGAAAACTTCCACAAGAACGTTTCTTTCATTTACAACAGGTATCACTGAGCTCGGCGGTACATATTACAACCAGCTCTGGAAGGATTCCAACTTTACACTTGGTGAGCCTGTATCAGAGATTAAGTATGTATGCAGAAATGTAGATATCATCATGGCACGTCTTGTAAAGAACGAGACCGTTGAGCTGTTCGGAGACAACGTTACTGTTCCATTTATCAACGGATGTGACAGTTCTTATCATCCATGCCAGATCCTGGCAGATGCCCTCACTATTATAGAGAAATTCGGAAGCCTTGATGTAAAGCTTATGTACATCGGTGCAAAGAACAATGTATTTAACTCACTTGTTGAGTTCTTCGCAAAGATGAAGAAGGGAACCATCTACGGACTCACCCCACTTGTAAACAACACTGTATGCGGTGACGATTTCTTTGAGGCAGCAAAGGCTACAGGCCACTATGTTGAACTCGATCCTACCATGAGCATGGAGGAGGCAAAGAAGTACGCAAAGGATATGGATATCCTCTACACAGATACATGGGTAGACATGGAGTTCTTCAACAACCCTGCATACAAACAGCAGAAAGAGGAAACTCTTGCAAAGATGATGCCTTACCAGCTCAACGAAGAATTTACCGAGGGCAGCAAAGCTATAGTATTCCACGACATGCCTATGCATCAGGGATTTGAGATTTCACAGGGCGTTATCGACAAGAACCTTAACCACATTCTGGATGAGGCTGAGAACAGACGTCACGCTGAGAAGGCTGTTATGTACACCCTTCTTAATTCTTAAAATATTTATTCTGATAAGCTAAGGAGGATCATGTCAAATGAGACATTTAATAGACCCAATGGACCTGTCAGTTGAGGAGGTTGACCACCTTCTCGTGCTGGCACAGGACATCATCGACAATAAAGAGAAATACAGCGAAGTCTGTAAGGGCAAAAAGCTTGCAACTCTGTTCTTTGAACCAAGCACACGCACAAGACTTAGCTTCGAGGCTGCCATGATGGAACTTGGCGGAAACGTTCTCGGATTTTCATCTGCGAGCTCCTCATCTTCAACAAAAGGTGAGAGTGTGGGCGATACCGTCAAGATCGTCAGCTGTTATGCCGATATTATAGCTATGAGACATTATAAAGAGGGTGCCCCGATGCTGGCTTCCATGAAATCAGATGTTCCTATTATTAATGCTGGTGACGGCGGTCACAATCACCCTACGCAGACATTGGCCGATCTTCTCACAATAAAGAGAGAGAAGGGCAGACTAAACAATATGACCATCGGTTTCTGCGGGGATCTTATGTTTGGTCGTACGGTTCATTCACTTATAAAGGCCATGTCACGATACGAAGGCATAAAATTTATTCTCATATCACCGGATGAATTAAAATTACCTGATTATATAAGAACAGAAGTCATCGAAAAGAATAATATACCATATGAGGAGATTTCCTCTCTTGAGGATGCTATCGGATCTCTGGACGTTCTCTATATGACAAGAGTCCAGAAAGAACGTTTCTTCAACGAGGCGGACTACATAAGACTGAAAGATACCTATATTCTTGACAAGTCAAAGCTGGCTCTCGCTAGGCCTGACCTGTCGATTCTTCACCCGCTTCCTCGTGTAAATGAGATATCTGTTGAGGTGGATGACGATCCGAGAGCATGTTATTTCCGACAAGCACTCAACGGCAAATATGTCCGAATGGCACTCATCATGGACCTTCTCGGACTCGACAAGGATTTTAAGGCATAGGAGGAATAATCATGAATATTGACAGTATTCAGAATGGTATTGTACTTGACCATATAACAGCAGGCAAAGCCCTGCAGATATACAACGATCTTCATCTTGATAAGCTGGATTGCTCCGTTGCTATAATCAAGAATGTTAAAAGCGAGAAGATGGGAAGAAAGGACATTCTTAAGATAGATCAGGATATCGACATAAACCTTGATGTTCTGGGGTATATCGACCCGGATATATCCGTCAACATCATAAAAGATGGCAAGCTCGTTGAAAAGCGCAAGATAGAGCTTCCTGAGCGTCTGGTCGGCATCAAGAAATGTACCAACCCGAGATGCATCACCACAACGGAGCAGGGGATCACCCACATTTTCAAGCTTACCGACAGGGAAAAACGTATTTACAGATGTATCTATTGCGAAGCAGACAGGTGAATGGATAATATTGGAAGCATACAGATAAGCGCATGCAGTGCATAAAGTTGTTTACTTTTAATATTTATGTGCTATAATCTATAAAGTTGTGATAATCCGAGAATTATCTAAGAGGTGAAATATGGAACAGTATGTTATCAAGGGAGGTCGTCCTCTTGAGGGTGAAGTGACCATAGCCGGCGCCAAGAACGCGGCTCTTGGAATCCTTGCCGCTGCAGTGATGACCGACCAGGAAGTTACAATAGAAAACGTACCGAATGTCAGAGATACCAGAGTGCTGCTTCAGGCTATCCAGGGAATAGGTGCAACCGTCAATTATGTTGACGAGCACACCGTAAGGATCTCTGGAGGCACGATCAATCCTAACTCTGATCTGTGTGTCGATGACGAATTTATAAGAAAAATCAGGGCATCCTACTACCTGCTTGGCGCATTACTCGGCAAATACAAGCACTCACAGGTTGCTCTTCCAGGCGGATGTGACATAGGTGCCAGACCTATAGATCTACACATAAAAGGTTTCGAAGCACTTGGAGCAAAAGTAGATATCTCCAATGGCATGATATCTGTAAACGCTGACGAATTGGTTGGAAGCCACATATACATGGATGTTATTTCTGTTGGTGCGACCATCAATGTCATGATGGCAGCCGTAATGGCTGAAGGTAAGACCACCATCGAGAATGCGGCTAAGGAACCTCACATAGTAGATGTTGCCAACCTTCTCAACAGCATGGGCGCCAACATCAAGGGAGCAGGAACAGACGTCATCCGTATCCGCGGTGTAAAATCATTACACGGAACCACATACTCTATCATTCCGGATCAGATAGAGGCTGGAACATTTATGGTGGCTGCTGCTGCCACAAGAGGAAATGTACTTATAAAGAATGTTATTCCTAAGCATCTTGAGGCAATAACATCCAAGCTGACCGATATCGGCGCACACGTAACTGAATATGATGACTCAGTTCGTGTAATGTGCGACAAAAGGCTCAAAGCAACCAATATAAAGACTCTTCCATATCCTGGTTTCCCTACGGATATGCAGCCACAGATGGCTGTAACACTTGCTTTGTCCAACGGAACAAGCATAGTCACAGAGAGTATTTTTGAAAACAGATTTAAGTATGTAGCTGAATTGTCCAGAATGGGTGCACACATAAGAGTCGAGGGCAACACCGCCATACTTGATGGTGTTGAGACTTTTTCCGGTGCAAATGTTGCAGCACCTGATCTGAGAGCCGGAGCAGCGCTCGTGATAGCTGCACTTGTTGCAGACGACTTCTCTGTAGTTTCAGATATAAAGTATATACAGCGCGGTTATGAAAAGTTTGATGAAAAACTCCGCGGTCTCGGAGCTCTCATAGAGAAGGTTGAGACTGACAAGGATATCCAGAAATTTAAGCTGCGCGTTGGGTAGTCTGAACTCTCAGAATCTACCAGCAGAAACAGACGATTTTTAAGGTTTTTACAGATCAGCATGAAAGCTGATTTTGTAGAAACCTTTTTTATTGCATTTTTATTACTTTTTTATAACTTTTTTTATAAAAATGATGTCTATTTACAATAATTATGGTAAACTTATACTGATTTTTTATTTTTTACGATATTGACTTATCATTCTACGTTTGGGAGGAATTACAATGAATACCAGCAATTGTGCCAACAATAAAAGGACAAGAAACATCGTATCTCTGGTGATGCTGCTATGGGCGGTATTGTGTATCATTATCACAGGCTTCTACGTCGGTGGCAATAAGGCAGAGGCAGCATCCACGGGAACTCTGATAGAGGATTATGTCTACTTCCGTGATGCACCATCCGGCAACACCATAAAGTACAACGGCAAGGACATCCTTCTCAGAAAAGGTCAGAAGATGACCATTGTCAGTACTTCAAACAAAACATGGTACAAAGTAAGCCTCACATATAGAAAAAAGAGTTACACGGGCTATATATATTCAAAGTTTATAAAAGTTACCACCACAGCTTCATATAAGACCGGTCACCTTGCGAAAAATGAGAACTATGTATACTTCCGTAAAACACCATCAGGAACCCCCATCACTTACAATAATGCTCCTATAATGCTCATGGGCGGTCAGAAGATGACTATACTCAGCACTGCAAACAAGACATGGTACAAAGTAAAGCTTACTTATAAGAGCAAGAGCTACACAGGATATGTATACTCAAGCTTCATAGTCATCGACAAGGCTAAAACGAAACCTACAAAGGCAACGACCAAAGCAACAACCCAGGCTACTACTCAGGCTCCAAAGAGCACAAGCGGCTATATAAATGAAAACTATGTTTATTTCCGCAAGACTGCAGGCGGAACACCGATAACATACAACGGAAAATCCATCATGCTCATGTTTGGGCAGAACCTTACTGTCACCGATAAGTCTGACAAGACTTGGTACAAGGTAAAGCTCACATACAAGAGCAAGAGTTACACAGGATATGTATACTCCTCTTACATAACAGCCGGAACCTACAAGACTCCTGGCAACGGTAAGTCGGACGCTGCATTTGAAAAGCAGCTGACAAGTCAGAAGTTCCCTGAGAGCTACAAAGTACTCCTTAGGAAACTTCACAAGGAGCATCCTAACTGGGTATTCAAGGCTGTTCACACCAACCTTGAGTGGAGTGATGTGGTGAAGAACGAGGTTAACGTCAAAGGAAGGGTCACTAACCTTGTAAACGGCACCTCCCTATATCCTAACTATGGATGGCGTTCCCAGACTGTAGGCTATAACTACAAGACAGACACGTACTCTTCATATGACGGATCAACATGGTTCGCCGCATCGGATGATCTGATAAAATATTACCTTGATCCTAGAACATATCTGTCATCATCAAGTTCTGTATTTGCATTTGAGAAATTATCATACGATTCTTCTCAGACAAGATCAGGAGTTGAGGCTATATTATCTGGAACATTTATGCACAACTCAAGGCCTAGCGGCTCATCATCAACATATTCGTCAATGATAATAACAGCTGCAAAGAAGTCTGGTGTCAGTCCGTACCACATTGCATCAAGAATCAAGCAGGAGGTCGGCGGCTCCATGACATCCGGGACAAACGGCAAGAATGCAAGCTACCCTGGAATATACAACTTCTACAATATCGGAGCTTTCCAAAGCGCTGCAGGAAACGCAATAACAAACGGGCTCAAGTGGGCTGCATCGGGAACAACCTACAACAGACCATGGACATCGCCTTCCAAGTCCATAATCGGCGGAGCGATATACATCGGAGAGGCATACATCAACGTGGGACAGAACACCCTGTACACACAGAAGTTCAACGTAACATACAAGGATTGTCTCTATTGGCATCAGTACATGGGCAACGTACAGGCACCGAGAACCGAGGCTGCCAAGGTATACGAGGCATATAAAGCATCTGGTGCACTGAACAAGTCCATAACATTTGCGATACCTGTATATAAAAAAATGCCGGCTGCCACAGCTAAAATGCCGGCTGCCGATCCTGGTAATCAAAACAATTACCTGAAGTCGCTTAAGGTCGGCAGCGCCAAGCTTTCACCGACATTTGCAATAAACAACACTACAACATACACAGTCAACGTAGCAGCTTCTGTGGGCAGCATAAAGATAGCTGCCTCACCTGTGAATAGGTACGCTACAGTCAGTGGAACAGGTACAAAGAAGCTTAAAAAGGGGAAAAATACATTCAAGATAGTCTGCAAGTCCCAAAGCAAAAAAGCGCGTACTTACACAATAATAATAAACAGAGGATGAGGAGGAAACGGTAAAACCGTATAATTATAATGAAGACAACAACTAAACGCATTAAGTTATTTATGACAACTCTTTTAGCATTCATATCGATCACAGTCCTGTTGAGTTATACAGCATTTGCCGCATCTGTCACATTCAATGTGAATGTACCATCATTAAGTGTCGGCGTTGGTGATACCGTTGAGATCACTGTTGGAATTGATTCCAATGAAATGAATATATCTAGCTACAGCTACGAGGTTCATTATGACTCATCCCTGCTGGAGTCCATAAGCGGAGGAACAAAGCTGGAAGATGGGATCATAAGCTACAGCAGCAATGGGGAAAGCGGAAGTTCTATGACCGCAACATTCAAGTTCAAAACTCTGGCAAGCAGCACAGCCAGCATAGAAACAACTGCCACAGAAATAATTTCAGCCGACGGCGAGAGTATCGAAATGACTCCAGCATACAACTCGATAAACATAAGCGACTCTGCCGCTCCTGCAAGTGAGGTATCCTCTGACTCTCCATTATCCGATACCGAAACATATGACAGCACCACAGCCAGCGAGGAGAATGAGGTCGGAACACTCACCGAATCTGAGAATATTCCAGACAACACTCTCGTCAGCGTGCATTCAAGCGGAAACACATACTACATCGTCAGCAAGCCTGACGCAGTTGAAGTTCCTTCAGCATATCTTCCAGTTAAGATCAAACTCAATGACACAGACGTCAAAGCCTACATGAAGGGCACAGGCGGGAACACAGTACTGCTGTACGCAGCCAACACCGATGGACATCAGGGATGGTATTACTTTAACACTCAGGAGGGAACATTCCTTGATGCGGCAGACATTCTCGGTAGTACCGGAACCGACTCCCTCTCAAACTTCATGAGCAAGAACAAATTTGTGATAATGCTCATAGCCATAATCGTTCTCGTTATCCTTGTGGTGGTTATCGTCATTCTTGCAGTTTCACTCAAGGGCATGATTACTGATTATGAATCTCAGATCGACAGACTTAAGAAAGGCCTGGATAAGAAGGATGAGGATAAGAAAGCAGCAAAAACACAGGTAGCCGAAAAGACTGCAGACACACCAGAGCACATAAGGCTCTCGTCACACAATGCTGCAAATCCTATTATAGGCGATAAAGCACTCTTCCCTGACGACAATACCCATGAGAGCTACGCAGATTCAGATTATGACAATCAGGTATCACCTGATGAGGATGATTACATCCACACTGATGACTACGATGATTCAGCTTTTGATGATATGGACGACGGTGCGGACAGTGTGGACAACTCGGACAATTCGGATAATTCGGACAATTCGGATAATTCGGATAATTCAAATGAAGCAGTTGACACATCTGATACAGACGAAGAGAAGCAGCGCCAGATACAGGCATCCCTCGATGAGATAGATGCAGCTCTGGAATCCGCAAAGAAATATAAGAGCTAAGACCTATAAGACAAAACGTGTGATATATAGAACAAAATGTGTTGATAAAAACCGGCTTCAGCCCTGATAATAAAGGGCTGAAGCCGGTTTAATCTTTTCTATCTTAGAGGTATGCCTTCAGTGCATCGACTCTGTCAAGCTTCTCCCACGGAAGATCTAAGTCTGTTCTTCCAAAGTGACCGTAAGCTGCTGTCTGCTTGTAAATAGGTCTTCTGAGGTCGAGCATTCTGATGATTCCGGCTGGTCTCAGGTCAAAGTTCTCTCTGATGATCTCAACAAGCTTCTCATCTGAAAGCTTTCCTGTGCCAAATGTGTCTACCATGATCGATGTAGGTCTTGCAACACCTATGGCATATGAAAGCTGTATCTCACACTTGTCTGCCAGACCTGCTGCAACTATGTTCTTGGCAACGTAACGAGCCGCATAAGCCGCTGAACGGTCAACCTTGGTACAATCCTTGCCTGAGAATGCTCCGCCGCCGTGACGGGCATATCCGCCGTATGTGTCAACGATGATCTTACGTCCTGTGAGACCACTGTCACCATTTGGTCCGCCGATAACAAATCTTCCTGTTGGGTTGATGAAGAACTTTGTGTTCTCATCAATGAGCTCCTGTGGAAGGACCTCGTCAAATATATGCTTCTTCACGTCAGCGTGGATCTGCTCCTGGCTGACTTCCTCTCCGTGCTGTGTTGACAGAACAACTGCGTCAAGTCTTACAGGCTTGTCATTCTCATCATACTCAACTGTAACCTGTGTCTTTCCATCCGGTCTAAGGTATGGGAGTGTTCCGTTTTTTCTCACCTCTGTAAGCTTTCTTGCAAGCTTGTGGGCAAGAGCGATTGGGTATGGCATGTACTCAGGTGTCTCATTTGTGGCAAATCCAAACATCATACCCTGATCTCCAGCGCCTATAGCCTCGATATCATCCTCGCTCATGAGATGCTCTTTTGCCTCGAGAGCCTTGTCAACACCCATAGCGATATCTGATGACTGCTCATCTATAGCGGTGATGACGCCACATGTATCGCAGTCAAATCCGTACTTTGCTCTGTCATATCCGATCTCTCTGATCGTCTCACGGACTATCTTCTGAATGTCCACATATGCGTTGGTTGTGATCTCTCCCATGACAAGTACAAGACCTGTTGTTATGGATGTCTCACAGGCAACACGGCTCATTGGATCCTGCTCCATCAGTGCGTCAAGTACTGCATCTGATATCTGGTCACAGATTTTGTCAGGATGTCCTTCTGTTACTGATTCCGATGTAAATAATCTTCTTTCCATACTGTTCCTTTACTACTTCCTTTCTTTTTGTACATAAGAAAAACCGCTTCGTATGAGCGGTTTGATCGTGTCTGTCAAGCCTCTCATTGTTCGATCACAGGTCACTCAGCAAGTCATATATAAATATGCTTTGCCGGCGTCCGCGTCGCTCAGGTCGGCACCTTCCGATATCTTACATCGGGGTTGCCATGGCTTCACAGTCCCTTATGACTCCACCATTCTGAATAAGAGCGTTTTTCTAATATTTATAAAATGCAATCATTACTCTATATCATCTAAAGCCAATAGTCAACAGTTATTTTTTCCATATAATCCATATAAACCATATGATGAGCAAATGTGCCGGATAAAACATGTAAAACACGTATTTCAAATTCCATCTTCCGCGCTCTCCGTTGTACATATTTATAGGGATGAACGCCAGCAGTGCATACAGCTGTCTCATGCCAAGGCAGAGTATATATGTAAGAGCACTTATTATGACCACCTCGATATTCTGTCTGAGACTGAAATACGACAATTTTACAGCAGAAGCTGCACCTGTAGGCAACTCAGCCCGACTATCTTTACCGCACCAATAAAATACGACTATGACTCCCACTCCCGCCATTCCATAGTCAAACCTCAGAAATTCCGCCAGAAGTGCTGTGGCCAGCGCAATCTCGCCCCGCCACCTTCCAAGCGGTCCTCGGCTCTCCATACAATATATGACAAACAGTCCAGCTGTCAGTGTAAAGAATATGTTTTGTGCTCCAAGATACCACAGCCTGTCATGTATCGCCAGATCAAACGGGATCTCTGATATCAACGCAAATACGGCAAGTCTTAAAATATATTTCCTGATATTCGATGTATGTGCAGCCCCCTGAACTATTAGGAATGCAAATATTGGAAATGCAAGACGCCCAACGGCTCGCATATACCATTTATTGTACATAAGTACAAGTCCAACATGGTCTATAAGCATACATATACATGCTATGACTTTCAATGCATTTGATGACAGTATTCTTATCCCTGTATTTTGTTTTTCCTGATCGGTTGTTATATTTCTCTCCATGAATTCCCCTGCCTAAAGAAAAACAGCACATGACTTATGTTCATCATGTGCTGCTCTTCTCACAAAACTTATATATTCTATCTGAAATTGCCTAAATTCTCTTTCTGAGCGCTTTAGACAATGTAGACAGCTCCTCTGTGTCTGCCTTACCAGGTATCCATGTCATTGTTACGTTGTCCTTGATGTATCTAGGAACAAGGTGCATATGGAAATGGAATACTGTCTGACCTGCTGCCTCTCCGTTGTTCTGTAATATATTCAAACCATCAGGATTCAGCTCCGCCTTCTGAGCCTTTGCTACCTCTGTAGCTATGGTAAATATCTTGGCTGCGGTCTCAGCATCTATGCTATATATATTGTCAAAGTGTTCTTTCGGGATTATAAGCGCATGGCCTTTGTTTGCAGGATTCACATCCAGGATAACTCTACACACACTGTCCTCATATACAGTCGCTGATGGAATCTCGCCGTTGGCTATCTTACAAAAAATACAATCATCCTTGTTCATATAAGCTTTACCTCCTCATTGCCTTTATACATTGTAAACCATATGACAAGAATTTACAAGTGTGAAAGCGCCAGCCCCATTCCATAGTATCTTAACAAATATAAACTGTAAATGTTAACCTGCATTTATTTTTATAGTTGACATTTCTGGCATAGCCCTATATAATGTCAACTATAGCCCTTGTGTATAGGTTAACATTCCAGGCAGTATTCAGCATCAGCCCGCTGGAGCTACCTGGTTTTGTTATGAATAGCCGAGAGGCCTCACCTACACACAACAGGCATATCAAATGTTCTAATCATTTTACAAATTGGAGGACTATACAATGAAAAACAAATTTACGACAACTGAGCTGGTCATGATGGCAATGTTTACCGCTATCCTGTGTGTCTCTGCATATCTTAGCATACCTACACCGCTTCCGAATGCAGCGCACATCACACTGCTCAACTTCATGATCATCCTGATTGCCCTTGTATTTGAGCTCAGGGATTCTACTATAATAATCGCGCTGTGGATGATCCTTGGTGCTATAGGAGTTCCTGTATTTATCGGAGGCGGTTCAGGACTTGGATATCTGTTTGGAGTATTTGGCGGATATACATTCTCATTCATCATCGCTTCCATAATTATCGGACTCATAAAGGGAAAGAAATACAACCGGATCAAGTACACTGTATTTGCCATTCTCGGCGCAGTGATAATAGATGTGATCGGAATGATCTGGTGGAAGTTTAACGGAAACCTCACATGGAAGGTAGCTTTCATCTCTGGCTTCGTTGCATTTATCCCACTTGACCTCGTCAAGGCTGTCGTAGCAGCCCAGCTTGTACCTCTGTTCAAGAGACTTCTTCCAGACAGATCGGAATACAGCGAACAGTCAACCACCCAGAATTAAGCACAAATAATATGACCCGCTGGTTATCACCCTTAGATATGAATAATATCTAACAGTGATAATTTGCGGGTTTTCTTTTATTTTTGTCTAGTAAATATATTTACTAGAATCCAAAGCGTCACCCCGTCATATGCTATCATTTTTTTCGGGTGATTGCATGAATTATACATATTTTGATGATGATAAAAAGTACATACAGCGCATACGCGGACTGCGGGAGGACCACGATTATTCACAGAAGTATGTTGCCGATTATCTCTGTACCTCTCAGACTATGTACGCCCGCTACGAACGGGATGCAAGCGCCATGCCCATACGCCATCTGATATATCTCGCTAAATTATATAATGTATCTACCGATTATATTCTTGGGCTCACTGATATGCCATCTTCATACAATGAACTTGCGTCAGCGGAAACTGCAGTCTCCCAGAAAAGCTGTTCCGACAGCAGATACAGTATACGCTGGAAGACCTCAGATAATCCATCACATAAAGCTTCAGATAAATCGTCAAATAAAAGTTTGGATAAAAAGTTAACTAAAAATCCAGATAAAACCTCCAGGTAATAGTTCTGACACATCACGACTGTGCCACGCATTTTACCACTATTAGTTTATCTCCTTTCTGTATATTGTCATTTTCCAGATCATTCATCTTTCTAATAGAGTCCAGACTGGAATAATATTCCTTCGCAATGGACCAGATACTGTCCCCATCTTTGACAACGTATCCCACTATCCCCGGCGATGCAGCCTTTTTCTTCATATCGACAGGGGATATCGTCATATCATCTATAAATTCAATTTCTTTCCTGGTGAATATAGTCATCCCCATATCCACTATAGACTTGATCTCCACCTCATCATTGCCCGGCAGGGACGCCGATATCTGACTCAGTGCGGGCGTTATTCTGATGGAATCCTGCGATCTCAGCGGAACTGTCTCGAGCCGGTATGTGAACGGCGCCGCAATCTCCATCTGGCATAGCGGTCTGCTATCATCCGAGGAAACATACATAACCGCAGCCTTCACGGCCCCCTCAACTATCACTGCGTCATCCGATGGTCTCACCTCGTCTATATCCACATTTCCCGTGATATTAACGACCTGGAGGATCGGCGGCTGGCTGCTCTTGATCTTCTCCTTTTTTACGACCTTGGTCTTTGCGTTATTTCTCATGAGTAGATTCTCATAGCTGAAGCTGGACCTCACCGGCTCCACATCGGCCGAATATGAAAACATATCGCGAAGCAGCTCTGTCTCCACATCCTCATACACTTTCACATCGACATTGAGACTGCTCTCCACCTGAAGTATCCTGTCCTCGCCATGGTCATCAGCCCTCACCGACACGGTTCCGCGCCCCACTGATATTATGTCATCAAGCACCATGTCTTCATTTATGCCATCGCAGCCTATCGTGTCCTGGAACTCTCTGGAGGCATTTACATACTGGACAGGAGCAAGTTCATCCTCAGGCTTATATATGACAAATATATCCATTCTGCCACTTATATGTACGCCCATATCCGTAGCCCGGCTCTCCATCTCGGCAAATGTCACCTGATCCCAAAGGATCTGACCTATATCCGGCTTGCTGGCAGGAATCTCAACATCTTCCTTGATCTTCACAATATCCTTTGACGATGCCACTACATTTGTAAAACACACCTTCTCCGTCATACACTCGATACCTGAACCATTTGCGATTCCAGTAGCGCCCTCCGCAGTGATCTGCTGGCACGCCCACAGTTTTACCTGAACCAGCCCCCTGACCTCATACTTGCGGGAATTTATCACCGTAACGTACAGATCTTCAAGGCTGCTCTGCACCGACACCTTATCCCCAGGCACAAGTCCATCAGCATTAATGACCTCCTCAAATGGTATCTCGCCCTCATGATTCTCAAACGTGCTTCCATCCGCATCCGTCTGGTACAGAATAGCATAGCTCACGTTTCCAGATATCCTGACTCTTCCGTCAAGTACCTCCGTCTCATCAAGAGTGATCTGCCCCTTGCTGGCTATAAATCTATCTATATCGCCCTTTGCGTCCGGCACATTAAAATCTTCATCCACTGTGAACTCCATATATTTTGCAGCTTTTAGATTGGTTGTTGTGATCCTGTTCTTCGTCAGCTCCATATTTTTACCACTCCTTATATTTGTTCAGGTTATTTATTTGAATACCACCGGCAGATCCATCTTCATTATCCTTATTACAGTATATGGAAATGACACTCCATCCCCGCGTACCCCATCTGACGGCGTGGCTGTCTGCCTGAGCAGAGTCTTGACGTAAACGGCATTATCATCCTTGTACATCTCTTCAAGTTCCACGCCAACGTCATCCCTCTCCTGCATGCCTGCAGCGACTACGATATATGTATATGTATTATTGGAATACACCATGTTGAACGGTTTTTCTTTCTTCCTCTCTATTATTGCAGACAACTCCTCCGGCAGCATAGTGTCATCGCACACGTCATATACAAGTTTTTCCCCACTGTCCGATATGTCAAATCTGCCGCAGCCGGCACACAGCTCACAAACTACAAATGCCATAGCAAGGATCAGCATCACCCTTCCGCAGACCCAGCCATATCTATACGCTTTCTCACCTTCCATGCGCTTCACCTCCGATATTATATATATGCCAGCAAACAGATATTTATGCTTGTGTTTATATCCTCCTTTTTCCGCAGGATGCTGCATGGTATGAAATTTGCATGAAATTAGCAGACGCAAAAACAGGCTCCCCTGTTAAATCCGAAGACACAAAAACAGGCTATCTATGCTGATTTACCCTATCCGCCAGATATCCGGCAAATAAGGCAAATCAACAGAGATAGCCTGTTCCGCATCAATTTATTAAATATCGATGATTTATTTATACTGTGACTTTTTACTCAGTAATATTCTCTGACTCCTTAGTTTCCCCCTCTGGAGAAACCTCGATTCCAAGCTCAGCGAGCTGCTTGTCATCCACACGGTCAGGCGCATTTGTCATTGGACATGATGCATCCTTTACCTTAGGGAATGCGATAACGTCACGGATAGAATCCTGCTTTGCCATGAGCATGACCAGACGATCAAGGCCATAGGCAAGTCCTGCGTGAGGTGGTACTCCATACTTGAACGCATCCAGAAGGAATCCAAATCTCTCATGCGCCTGAGCCTTTGTGAAGCCAAGACACTCAAACATCTTCTCCTGTACATCGTTCTGATGGATTCTCACCGAACCACCACCGATCTCATTACCATTTAACACGATATCATATGCCTTTGCACGAACTCTGCCCGGATCAGAATCGATGTACTGAAGATCCTCCTCCATAGGCATTGTGAACGGATGGTGCATAGCTGTAAATCTGTTCTCCTCATCAGACCACTCAAGGAGTGGGAACTCTGTGATCCACACGAATCTGAACTCATTCTTGTCAACAAGTCCCATGAGCTCTGCCAGATGGCATCTGAGCGCTCCGAGGACTGTCCATACAACCTTCTTCTTGTCTGCTGCAAAGAGGAGAAGGTCGCCCGGCTTTCCTTCCATTGCATTTACAAGGGCTGACATCTGCTCATCTGTCATAAACTTTGCAAATGATGACTTGTAGCTGCCATCCTCGTTGATAACTATATATGCAAGTCCCTTTGCACCGTATGTCTTTGCATACTCGATAAGGGCATCTATCTTCTTTCTAGGCATGCTGCCCTGGCCTTCGGCGTTGATACCACGTACTGTACCGCCATTTTCAAGAGCACCTGTAAACACGCCAAATCCGCAGTCTTTAACTATGTCGCTCACATCCTTAAGCTCAAGTCCGAATCTGAGGTCCGGCTTATCTGAACCAAATCTGTCCATAGCCTCCTGCCATGTCATTCTCTGGATAGGAAGCTGAATGTCAAGATCAAGCACCTCCTTGAAAAGCTTTGCAAGAAGACGCTCATTTACATCTATTACATCCTCAACATCGACAAATGAAAGCTCCATATCCATCTGCGTAAACTCAGGCTGTCTGTCCGCACGAAGATCCTCGTCACGGAAACATCTGGCTATCTGGAAATATCTGTCATATCCTGAACACATGAGGAGCTGCTTGAATAACTGTGGTGACTGTGGCAGGGCGTAGAATGAACCCGGATGCACACGGCTAGGCACAAGGTAATCTCTGGCTCCCTCCGGTGTTGACTTTGTCAGCATAGGGGTCTCTATCTCAAGGAATCCCTCATCTGCCATAAACTGTCTGGCAATGCCCGCAACCTTGCTCTTCATCATAAGATTTCTCTGAAGATCAGGACGTCTAAGATCCAGATATCTGTACTTAAGTCTCAGTTCTTCCTTAGTCTTACTGTTCTCCTCGATAGGGAATGGAGGTGTCTCCGCCTCTGACAGGATACGAAGGCTTGCCGCAACAACCTCTATATCTCCTGTGGCGAGATTCTCATTCACCGCACCGGCACGCTTGCAAACTGTTCCCTCTATGGCAACAACAAACTCTGAACGGAGCTTTCCTGCCTTATCAAAACATTCTGTTCCGCACTGTGCCTCCTCGAAGATAACCTGTAAAATTCCGCTTCTATCTCGAAGGTCGACAAATATTATTCCACCTTTATTTCTACTCTTGGCAACCCAGCCCATAACCGTAACTTTCTCTCCGATATTTGTGCTGTTTACCTCTGTACATCTGTGGCTTCTCTTAAGCCCCTGCATAGATTCTGCCATCTTTTGCTGTTCCTCCTATTAAAAAACTTCCTTATGTCACTATACACTTTTTTCACTTTTCGTCAAGACCTGGTATGCTTCCATGGAGCACATAGTCTATACGTTCTATCACATCCGACGTGTTTATCATGCGTTGGAATGCTAGAAACACCTTCATATCAAAATGTCTGACCTCGTCTATGACCATCCCAAACGCCGTATCCGCGTCAAATGCCCTACGGTATGGTCTGTCACTCACAAGAGCGCTGAATACATCACATACCCTTATTATGCGGGCTCCTATGGGTATCTCATCCCCGCGCATCCTGTATGGATAACCCGAGCCGTCATAATTCTCATGGTGATAGTGGACCATGTCTACTATATCCTGATCATAGCCCTCTCTGCTCAGTATATCAGCGCCGAGCTTTGCATGAAGGCGCACATACTGCATCTCCTCTATCTTCATGGTGTTTCTCCTGCGTCCGTATATATACGGACTGATCTGGAGCTTGCCCACATCGTGGAGCATTCCCGCCACAGCCACCTTGTGGATAAATGCGTCGTCCATTCCAAGCTCACTTGCCAGCTCAGACGACAGGATACTGACGCACATGCCATGCCTAACCGCATCATTCATATCCACAGAGTAACAGTCCTCCAGGTTCTTCTCCGTTACCACTTCTGCTAATCCCATATAAATCCCGCCTTTTTCCTTGCTATCATCTCATCTATACGCGATATATAATCATCAACACTCTTGCAATTCTCTATCCTGTCTATGCGGGTTCCCTCTGTGACGCCATCATGTCCGGGTCTCACCACAAGCTTTGAGGAACTTCCTGCGCCGAGTCCCACTATATCAGTTCTCTCTTCCATGATGAGTATATTATAGAGACATTCTAGACCTTCTTTTGAATATCCCACATTTTCAAGATTACCTGTCATGTTCTTCTGTCTATAGAGATAATACGGACTGAGCCCCATGTCATCAGCCGCCCTCGTCACCGCATCAAGCTGGCTCTCTATGTCGTTCTTCAAAAGATCCTTATATCTGTCCATCTCTATATTCAATGTCGCAGCCCTCTTTACTGCCAGTGTATGCACTGTCAGGCTCTCTGGTGCAAGCTCCCTTATCTGTCTCAGGGTGTTCTCAACCGCATCTGTATCCTCCCCCGGAAGACCCACTATGAGATCCATATTGATATTGTCAAATCCAACTCTTCTCGCCATCTCCATAGCTTCTCTGGTCTGATCAGGAGTATGTGCCCTTCCTATGGTCCTGAGTGTCTGCTCATTCATGGTCTGCGGATTGATGCTTATCCTCGTAACACCATGTTTCTTCATCACCGCCAGCTTGTCATAGGTGGTGCTGTCCGGCCTTCCTGCCTCTATCGTAAACTCCCTGACATAACTAAGGTCAAATGCCCTCTCGATCATGCCGCAGAGTCTGTCCATATTCTCCGCCGATATGGATGAAGGGGTTCCCCCTCCTATATATATGGATATGAGCCTCTTCCTGCTATAGGCTTCTGCAACATACTCCATCTCCTTCTCAAGAGCATCTAGATAAGCCTCCACCTTGTCCTTATACACAGCTATGGGATATGAGGTAAAAGAGCAGTACAGACATCTGGTAGGACAGAACGGTATGCCTATATACAGGCAGTACTCATCCTCCTCCGCCACGGAGTCTATGATCATCTTCTCTCTACCAGCCACGTCAAATGCAAGCTCAGCCTTTGCCCTGGATGTTCCATAAACATTGATGTAATTCGAGATAACAGACTCCCTGTCCTCACCATCTTCTATCTGGGCTACAGCGATCTTTGTCGGCCTTATTCCGGTAAGCGACCCCCACGGAAGTGTCCTTCCCGTATAAGTCGAAAGCATCTCATATATGGCAAGCTTGAGCGGATTTCTGACAACAGCCTTATCTCTGCTGTCACCGTCTATATCCACTCTGCTGCTGCACACTGGCGCCTCGTCCGGCTTTTCTCCTGAAATAACGGCGTCTATGACCGCTTCTGCAAGTTCTGCTGTGCCGTCATCCTCCAAAGTCCCAGCATACATCTTTATCTCTATAGATTGTTCCCGGATATCCGCCGCAAACACCTTATCCACTTCTCTCTTAAGCTCTGGTTTCTTCTCAAATATCTCAGGTACGATGATCCTCTCACCGCCGTAAAATGCCTGAAGGCTCACTCTGAAATCATTGTTATAATCTTCAATATTCTGAATCAGTAAAATCATTCTATCTAAATCCCACACCTGTCTCACTCATATAGTATAACGGAGGCTTTACACCCCCGTTATGCTAAAAGAATGGATTCATCTTTTTCTCTTTTCCAATCTGTGTCTTGTCACCGTGTCCCGGATATACTACCGTGTCATCCGGCAGGACAAACAGCTTCTCGCGTATGTTCTCAAGCAGGGCATGTTCATCCCCCGTTGGGAAATCTGATCTTCCAACACTGTATTTGAACAGTGTATCACCTGAGAACAGTATATGCTGTTCATCAAAATAATAACACATTCCGCCCTTGGTATGTCCCGGAACACTTATACATCGCATCTCCGTGCCAAGTATCTTCTTCACATCGCCCTCGGTCAGATAGCTGTCTGCCTTAGTCTCGACCACTTTGCCAAACACCGCCGTCATCATAGCAGAGAGATTCACCTTGCTGCTGCCAAGGACTTCTTCCTCATCCTCCGATGCGTAAGTCGGAGCACCGGTGAGTTCCCTGATCTCGTCCATTGCAGCCATGTGGTCTATATGTCCATGCGTGAGATATATTCCGACGCACTTCAGTTTTCTCTCGTCCAGTCTGCCCTTGATAAATGCCGCATTCCATGAGGGATCGATAACTATCGCCTCGCCCGTGTCCGCATTTGACACGATGTAGCAGTTGGTCTGAAATCCACCCAGTTCATATGCGTCTATGTTTAACTCTGCCATAAATCCTCCATTCATGCGTTTACTTGAAAAAACTGCATTTTATAAATGCTTATTTGAAACGTTCTGTCTTTATAAGTTTTCCGGACGCATTGTACGTTCTGATTCCATATGAAAAACCATTTTTGTTGTACAGATACATCTCGTATTTATTCAGTCTGCCTCTGGAAGTATAGTATCTCACCTGAGATATCTGTCTGTCCACAGCACCGTACTCATACTCCTCTATCCCTGTGACCTTTCCCAGTCTGTTCTTGTATGTGTATCTGACGCCTTCATTTGTCACCGGCATCCTGGATGGATTCACATATCTCTTTCCGCCATACACATAATATGAGCTTACCCAGAACACTCTCTTGTATCCCTTTCTTGTCGTTCTGCCAAGATTCAGGACAGACGATCTCGTATATCCGAGTACCTTTGATTTTTTAACATTTTCCTGGGAAATTTCCCGGACATCCTGATAATATATCACATATCCTGTACTTCCCTTGGCTTTTGTCAGTTCAAGTTTATATCCGTGTATGTACATATATGGTGCATCCGTGCCAGCCATCTCATACATACCGCGCCTATTCTTCTTGAGCACATAATTCTCATAGCACACGGACTCCGGTACAGACTTTGGCACAGTCGCCGTCCTGAGTCCGGCTGAATATACACCGTAATACCGCTGTCCCTTGTACTTCATATATGCTCTTACCTTGTATGTGTATCCCTTTGCGGACGTCTTGTTTGTATCTTTGTACACGAGCCCAGCCGTCTCTGTCAGCATTGACCACTTTCCTGATGCACGGTTGTATCTGTACACCTGATAACCATCAGCCCCTGTGACCTTGTTCCACTTTATATATGTGTTTGAAGTGCTTCTAGCTCCAAGCTCTGAGAGCTTCGGTCTACCCGGAAGAGTCTTTGAAGTTATCGTGGCAAGAGGCGTGACTGCCACGATCCTGCCCTGATCAGTCGAGTATCCTCTCACTGCTATCTTGTATTCATTTCCCGATTTTGCAAGTCCGCGTACCTGATAAGCACCTGTCTGTGTACGTCCCTTTTCTTTATATGCCTTTTTCGCCACATCATATACATATATGTGATATGTATCCACCCCGGCAATCGTCTTCCACTTTAGCTGTATAGATGAAGCACTCTTTGGAACCGCATTGAGTCCACTTATGCTGACGGCATCTGTGTCCGTAGCTGTATTCGTCTGAGATGTACCGTTGGCTGCATCTACGCGGAGCTTCACAGCTCCCGGGCAGCTCATTATGCCAAGTATCATCGTCACTGCCAATACCAGCGAAACATATCTCTTCATGTAGCCTTTCATAGTATTTCCCTTCCTCCGATCGGACATTAGTCCTTTTATCAGCCGGTTGTTCTCTCTATATCAATGATACTGTCGACATTTCTGATCTTCGCAATGATAGTATTCAGCTGTTCCTTCGACTTTATTGCAAATGATATAGTGATCGTTGCCTTTCCCTGCTTGCTTGTACGGCTGTTTATGCTGTTGACATTGATATTCGCCTCGCTGAGTATCTTGGTAATGTCAAACAGGATTCCGTTCCTGTCATCAGCATATATATTTATCTCTGTCATGTATGTGCCTTCTGCCACGGCATCGTCCTTCCACTCTGCCTCTATGACTCTGGCCCTGTCAGCCTCGCTCATGCATAACACGTTTACACAGTCTGTTCTGTGGATGGACACTCCTCTTCCCCTGGTTATGAAACCAACTATCTCGTCACCCGGAACAGGTGAACAACACTTTGAGAATCTGACTGCCACATCATCTATACCGTTGACAATGATTCCACCCTTGCCAACATGGTTGCCGTGGTTCTTCTTCACTGAGAATTCGTCAAGAACTTCCTCGTTGGTGGCTGTCTGCTGCCTGTGATCCTTGTTGTATTCATCTATGAGACGGTTTACTATCTGTCCTTCCTTTATTCCGCCGTGCCCCACCGCCGCAACGATGGAATCCCAGTCCTGGAAGTTATACTTCTTGTATATCTTCTCCTGATATTCAGGCTTTGAGTACATGAAATAATCGATTCCCTTGGACTTGCAGTAGCTGAGGATCAGTTCCTTGCCTCGGCTGATGTTCTCATCCTTGAACTGGTGCTTGAACCACTGGTTGATCTTGGTCTTCGCCTGGGTGCTCTTGACGATGTTCAGCCAGTCACGGCTAGGACCTGTGGAGTTCTGCGATGTTATGATCTCCACTCTGTCACCGTTGTTCAGCTTCGTGTCGATAGGCACCTGACGGCCATTTATCCTGGCTCCCACCATCTTGTTGCCAACCGCCGTATGGATCGCATACGCAAAGTCGATAGGTGTGGAACCGCTCGGCAGATTCTTAACATCGCCCGCAGGGGTGAAACAGTATACCTGCTCTGCGAAGAGGTCGAGATCCGTCTTGACGAAACTCATGAACTCCTTGTTATCATCGGTATCCCTCTGCCACTCCAGGATCTGGCGGAGCCATGAGAGCTTCTCCTCCTCCTTCTGCATGACCGTACCAGTTATGTTCTCCTTGTACTTCCAGTGTGCAGCAATACCATACTCAGCAGTTCTGTGCATCTCGTATGTTCTTATCTGTATCTCAAACGGCTGTCCCTCCGGTCCTATCAGTGTAGTGTGGAGTGACTGGTACATATTAGACTTCGGCATGGCTATATAATCCTTGAAACGTCCCGGTATAGGCTTGTACATCTCATGGATAATACCAAGTGCCGAATAACAGTCACGGACAGTATTCACCTTTATACGGACCGCGAATATGTCATATATCTGATCCAGAGTCTTGTTCTGGTTCTTCATCTTCTTATATATACTAAAGAAATGCTTTACTCTTCCATCAATCTCAGCCTCAAGACCGGCATTGTCGATGTGTTTCTTGACATCCTCAACCACCCTCTTGATGTACGCATCTCTCTCCGTCAGCTTCTCATCAATCTGTGCCTTGAGGTCATTGTACACCTCCGGCATGAGGTACATCATTGACAGATCATCCAGCTCGACCTTGATCTTGCTGATACCAAGTCTGTGTGCTATAGGCGCATAGATATCCATGGTCTCCCTTGCCTTCTCTATCTGCTTCTCTGGAGACTGGTACTGCAACGTCCTGAGGTTGTGAAGTCTGTCGGCAAGTTTTATCAGTATAACTCTGATATCCTTCGCCATCGACAGGAACATCTTTCGCAGATTCTCTGCCTGAACCTCTATCTTGTCCGTCGTCATCTTGAGCTGTGTCAGCTTTGTTACGCCGTCCACAAGAAAGGCTACCTCCTCGGAGAACTCAGAGGCTATCTCCTCGGATGTCATGACCGTATCCTCCACAACATCATGGAGTATTCCGGCAACTATGGTCTCCTTGTCCAGCTCAAGCTCCGCCAGTATGATCGCCACGTTAAGCGGATGCATGATATAAGGCTCTCCAGACTTTCTGAGCTGTCCCTTGTGGGCTGCGTCAGCGACCTTGTACGCCTTCTCTATCATGGTTATATCAGCCGATGGGTGATATGTGAGGATCCTTGTTATGAGCTCCTTGTAAAGGTCCTCCGGAGGAGTAAAGTCGGCAGGTGTCGACAGATCTATCTCCCTCTTTGCGCGCGTCTGCTTGTTATTCTGCTCATCGATCTTCATAAGCTGATTCTGCGGAACAGCCTTTCCTGCGGCAAGTGCCTTCTCTATAGCTGCTATACCCTCCTTCGTAGCTTGCTCCGTCGTGATCACGCCGGCTTCGGCTGCCTTCTTAGTCTCTTCTGCCACTATATTGTCCTGTATATTATCCAATGTCTCACTCATACGATCACCACGCTTCCTATATTTGTTATTCTGTCACGATCATTCTCCCTCAAACTTCACAACTGAAGCTACATCGTACTTGGACAGTCTCTCCCTACCCTTCAGATCAGAAAGTTCTATGAGGAACACCATCTTTACAACTATTCCGCCAAGGCTCTCTATAAGCTTCGCAGCCGCTTCGATCGTTCCTCCTGTCGCGATGAGATCATCCACGAGCACGACCTTCTCACCCGGCTTTATTGAATCCTTGTGTATCTCTATGGTGGCCTGTCCATACTCGAGATCATAGGACATCTCCACAGTCTCCCTTGGAAGCTTTCCCTTCTTTCTCACAAGTACAAGTCCTTTTCCATTCTTGTATGCCAGGGGAGCGCCAAATATGAATCCTCTAGACTCAGCTCCTGCTATGACATCGTAATCAACACCCTCCAGAAGTTTATCCATCTCATCAATGGCAAGTTTCATACCTTCAGGATCCTCTGTGACACTCGTCACATCTCTGAATATAATTCCCGGCTTTGGAAAATCCGGAATGCTCTTGATATACTTTTCTACCTCGCTCATTTTATCCTCCCGTTTCTAATCACATTTGTCATATCTCTCCAGCCTTATCTGGACATTTCTTGTATTGCGAAACTCATTTATCTCTGGATAATACACCATATCAATTACCACTTTGTTCGGCCGGCCATTTAACATTTTATCACATTCGTCCGCACCAAACCACTGTTTTATATTATTAACAAACTCATCCGGATCAAAATATATCGCTTCCATGTATTGGTTTTCCCCAATATCAAGCACAAGTTTCAATAAATTTCTATTTTTGCCCAAAATTGACGCTTTTCTCACGGGAACATTCGCCTGTCCAAACAGAGCTTTCCTGTTCCCCTTGCCATATGGTTCGAGCAGGTAAAGCTGTTCGGTTATCCTCATGCTCTGCCTTGCAAGGTACTGTAATGGCATACCGACATCTATCCTTACCTTCGGAGTTATGTCCTCATCCGTGAGCGCACATTGTTCGTTGAGCACCCGTCTAAGCTCACCCAGTCTGCTGCTCTCTATGGAAAATCCTGCCGCCATGGCGTGCCCGCCAAATTCCGTAAAGTACGACTTCACCCGGCTCAGATGTTCATACATATTATAACTCTCTATGGACCTTCCCGATCCCTTGAGTATCCCCGCATGCTCACTATCCGTAAATATCATGACAGGTCTGCTGTATGCCTCCTTCAGCTTACTCGCTATTATTCCCACCACGCTCTCATGCACATCCGGAATGTATGCAACTATAACGCGGTCGGCAAGAGTCGCCGTATCGCCAATTTTCCCCGCTATCGTCGCATCCTCAAGCATTTTGGTTATGAGCTTTACACCATTTTCAGTCATGGACTTTCTGTCATTGTTGATCTGGATAAGCTCCGCTGCTTTTGTCTCCGCCTTTGCTGCATTCTTTTCCAGCAGGAACTCCAGACTCGTCCTGGCATCCCCGAGGCGCCCTGCGGCATTAATACATGGGCCAATTAGGAATCCCAGATCGTACGTGGTTATCTTTTTTTCATTTTTTCCGCTGAGCCGCATGAGAGCATTAAGTCCCGGATTTCGGCTATCCTTCAGGCTCTCAAGGGCATATTTGACAAATATTCTGTTCTCATCAACGAGATCCATCATATCGCAGTTTGTTGCCAGTCCCAGGACTTCGAAGAATTCCTGTATCTCTCGCTCATCTATGCCACAAAGCCTGTACAGATACTGTATGAACTTGCAGGCTACGCCGGCACCACATAGCCCCTTGAACGGATACTGGCAGTCAACCCTCTGGTTGTCAATGACTGCATCTGCAGGTGGGAGGGTATATGTCTTCGTTCCATCCCCGTTCTCCTGATACGGAACCTGGTGATGATCCGTGACAATGACCGTCATCCCAATGGTTTTCGCGTATTTTATCTGTTCAAATGCCGCTATGCCGTTATCGCAGGTGATTATAGTGTCAACACCGTCTGCTTTCGCAGCATCTATAAGCCTGTTCTTTATTCCATATCCATCATGTATGCGGTGAGGGATATCATAATCCACGATCTCACACTCTTCCGGCCTGGCACCATGGATCTGTGCCCAAACCTTCCTGAGTCCGAGCAGAAGGATATAATTCGATGTCACTCCATCCACATCGTAATCCGATATGATACGGATCCTGCTGCCATTCTCTAGCTTGTCCATCACTATCCGGCATCCCTCCGGCAGATCTTTCATCAGGCCTGGATCATGGAGAAGGTCTGCCCCACCGTTCAGATACATATTTATATTGTCGTCACCGCATATCCCTCTGTTGGTTATGACTCTTGCAACCACCGGATCTATGCCAAATTTCCTGCCTATCTCTGCAAAATCGGCTCTTTTGCTCATTATCGTCCATTTAGGTCTCATAACATATCTGTCTATTATCTGCTGTTCTTCAGGGGACCTCATCATTTCCTATTCCTCACGTTCTATATTTCTCTGACCATTTTATCAAACCATCCACTCTATTACAACTTTACTTTGTCCTCAATTCATGCCATTTCGACTATAAATACATCCATTTTGACTATTATTTACATTGATTATTTTTGTATAAATGTTATAATAGTATCAGTATTTTAATATTACTTTTGTGCAATATGCACTTATAAATTGGCGGTTACGCCACACCTAAGGAATATACGGCCACAAGATTCCATCATCGGGGTGCCGCTATATTTTTCAAAGAAGGAGGAGATAATTTTATGGCAAACAGATTTGTACTTAACGAGACCTCATACCACGGTGCAGGTGCAATCGCTGAGATTGCCACAGAGGCTATTGGAAGAGGGTTCGCAAAAGCACTTGTATGCTCTGACCCGGATCTTATCAAATTTGGTGTCACAAAGAAGGTCACAGACGTTCTCGACGGTGCCGGTCTTGCATACGAGATCTACTCAAACATCAAGCCAAACCCAACAATAGAGAATGTTCAGCAGGGCGTGGAGGCTTTCAAGGCAGCCAGTGCTGACTACATTATCGCAATAGGTGGCGGTTCTTCCATGGACACAGCGAAGGGTATCGGAATAGTTATTGCCAACCCTGAATTCGCAGATATCAGAAGTCTTGAGGGTGTTGCACCTACCAAGAACAAATCCATACCTATATTTGCAGTACCAACCACCGCAGGAACAGCGGCTGAGGTAACGATCAACTACGTTATTACCGATGTAGAGAAGAACCGCAAAATGGTATGTGTTGATCCTAAGGATATTCCTGTTGTTGCATTTGTGGATCCTGAGATGATGAGTTCTATGCCAAAGGGACTTACAGCTGCCACAGGTATGGATGCTCTGACTCACGCCATAGAGGGATATATCACAGCCGCTGCATGGGAGCTGTCCGACATGTTCCATCTGAAAGCAATCGAGATCATCAGCCGCTCTCTTCGCGGCGCAGTCGCAAACACCCCTGAAGGACGTGCAGATATGGCACTCGGTCAGTATGTTGCAGGCATGGGATTCTCAAACGTCGGACTTGGAATCGTTCACTCAATGGCACATCCACTCGGTGCACTGTATGACACACCTCACGGTGTTGCCAACGCGATCATCCTGCCTACTGTAATGGAATACAATGCAGAAGCAACAGGAGAAAAGTATCGTGAGATAGCAAGAGCCATGGGCGTTAAGGGCGTAGACGACATGACCCAGGAAGAATACAGAAAAGCTGCAGTTGACGCAGTACGCCAGTTGTCCATCGATGTAGGCATTCCTACAGACCTTAAAGACATTGTAAAGCCAAAGGATATTCCATTCCTGGCACAGTCAGCCTACGATGACGCATGTCGTCCGGGCAATCCAAAAGAGACTAGCGTGGAGGATATCACCAAGCTCTACGAGTCATTGATCTAACTGACCCATTAGATCAAAATATGTCAGGCCTTTGCCGGGACTTACATATTATATATGGGACCTCACCAGTCCCCTTAAAACCCTAAAAACAACTAAAAGAACTCCTGTTACAGAGATTTTGCTCTCTCTGCATCAGGAGTTCTTTTTATATATTTTCTGTATCTTATTCTGTTTTAAGTATCCCCGTCATGCTGTGACAAGTTTCATGATATACTCTTTAAACCCGTCCATGTTATCAAATATGATAAGGGCTTTTTCTCGCATCTCAGCATCAGGCTGAACCAGATCCGGTATCATGACCACCTTCATCCCCGCAGAATGAGCGGCTCTGACTCCATTATACGAATCCTCCACAGCAAATGCATTCTCTGGAGCTACGCCGAGCTCCCCGCATGCCTTGAGGAAAATATCGGGAGCTGGTTTGCTTCTCTCCACCATATCTCCACATATCAGCTTGTCAAAGTAATCTATCACTCCCAGATTGGTTAGTTCCATGGTCACGACCTCTTTTCTGGTGGACGTTGCAAGAGCACATGGAATATTTTTATCCCTGATAAGCTTCAGAGTATCGGCGACTCCATGCTTGAGAACAAGTTCTCCATCCGCCGCCGCACGGTGAAACTCTGATGCCATCTCTGCCTTGAGCACTTCATACCTCTCTTCATCTCCATATCTGCCATCATACATCCGAACAAACAGCTTCTTTGCCGCCTCGCGGTTGAGTCCAAGGGCCGCCATGCAGAAACCTTCTATATTCTCTATACCGTATTTGCCCGCAATCTTCTGCCAGCTCCTCACCACCAGCTGCTCCGAATCAAGAATGACCCCATCCATATCAAATACAACTGCACCAACCATGTCCTCACCTCCGTTTTATTCCAGGTTATTTCACTCAGAATTATTTCACTTCAAACTATTTCACTACGGATTATTTCATGTCATTGTACTTCAGATCATATCATCTGTAAACTGCAAATGCCTCCACAACATCACTGTCATGGAGGCATTTGCCTGTTTTTATTATGTTTCACGATATCGTACGATATTATTCTAATCCGTCTTTTCTGGCTTTGCCAAGCTTTGTCTTCATAGTGTACCAGAGTGGACCTGTGATACATACCGAAGAGTAAGCACCGATGATTATACCTGCCATAAGTGTAAGAGCGAACTCCTTGATGGATGCCACTCCCATGATATACAGAACGAATATTGTAACAAATGTTGTGAGTGATGTATAAATAGTTCTGCTGAATGTCTGGTTGATACTCAGATTGACTATATCTTTATATGTTGCCTTCTTAGGTCTCATTATATCTATATTCTCTCTTATACGGTCGAATATGATGATAGTCGCATTGATCGAGTAACCAACTATGGTGAGCAGACACGCGATACATGTGTTACCAACTGTAAGTCTCAGTATAATATACAGACAGAATACCATCGCAACATCGTGGAGAAGTGCGATAACTGCACTTGCACCAAACTTCACATCATGGAATCTGATAGCTATATATATAAGCATGAGGATTGCCGCAAGGATGACTGAGAATATAGCATTCTTGGACATCTCGCTGCTGACTGATCCACTTATTACATTTGCCTCCTTGACATCGGCGCCAAGCTTATCTGTCAGGGCGGTTCTTACCTTTGACATCTGTGAATCATCTGTACCATCATCTGAAAGCTCAGGCATCTTGAACACGATCTCGTTTGTTCCTGAAACAGTCTGAACTGAGATACCTGCTTCGCCGATACCTGCCGCCTCTGCAATAACCGGAACTATGTCTGACTCAGCCTCGCTAAGTGAGTACTCTTTGTCAAAACCTACTGTAAGGCTTGTACCACCTGCAAACTCAACACTGAAGTTAAGTGGTGAACCCTTTGACTTATTGTTAACAGGCATCATACAGAAGCATGCGATTATCACGATGAGTGATCCGAGCATACAGAACTTGCCTGCTTTCACGAAGTTTGTCTTCTTTGGCTCTCTTGCAACACCGAAATACTTGGCATCTGCAACACCGAGATTTACAAGCGCTGTGAGCAGTGACTGGCTGACTGCCAGAGCTGTAAATACTGAAAGAACAACACCGATAGCCAGTGTGATCGCAAATCCCTTGATAGTACCTGTTCCAAATATTCCAAGTACAAGAGCTGCGATAAGCGTTGTAACGTTACCATCTATGATGGCTGACAGGGCATTGTGGAAACCACCCTTTACCGCCTGTTTTACGGACTTGCCATCCGCCAGCTCCTCTTTGATACGTGTGAATATGATTACATTGGCATCAACCGCCATACCTACTGACAGGATAACACCGGCTATACCAGGAAGTGTCAGTGTTACGTTGAACAGGTTGATAACCAGCAGATCAAGTATTGTATAGAATGCCAGGGCAAATGAAGCCACAAGACCCGGGATCCTGAATACTATGATCATGATAAGAAATACAAGTGCAATACCGATCGCACCTGCCTTAAGGCTTGTGCTGATGGCATCTGATCCAAGTGTAGCACCTACTATATTGGAACGAACCTGCTTAAGTGTAAGAGGAAGTGCACCGATACGGATAGTAGTAGCAAGCTGCTCGGCCTCCTCGTAGCTTCCGATCTTGTTGATTTCTGCGCTTCCGCCTGTTATGGCTGACTGTACTGTTGGTGCACTTACGACCTTGTTGTCATATATAATGTATACTACTTTTCCAACATTTGCCGCGGTAACATCAGCGAACTTCTGAGCTCCCTCATCGGTGAATGCAAGCTGTACCACATTGTCATTGCCGTTATCTGAGTCAATTCCGGCTGTGGCATTCTTGATGTCATCTCCTGTAAGAGCAGCCTCATACTCCTGTCCCTGTGACCACTTTGTGTAGTTGTCAGGATCAAGGAACTCAAGCTTTCCCTCAATATTCAAAGCCTCAAGTATCTCATCCGCATTGGTAACTCCAGGTATCTCTGCTGTGATCTTCTTATCTCCATCCTCGTATACTGAGTACTCGTTGGTATATGCCTCAACTCGTTTCTCAATCTTATACTTGGTATCCTCGAGATCTTTGTCACTGTAATCGTCTTCCTGAATCTCGTAAGTTACACTCAGACCTCCTTTAAGGTCAAGTCCAAGCTTGATGTACTCAACTTTACCTCTGTCCGCAACACCGAATATCGCTGTATATATAGCAACACCCAGTACAAGCAGAAAGGCTATGATGACGAGCACAGCATTTCTCTTTGTTTTCTTCATCGTCTTCTCCTTTTACCCTTTTTATTTCCTCTTAGACAACAGACTGTCTGTATACCACAGCAGCTGTTGTTTAGTTCTTTTCATCTGTGCAGGAAATCTATGTATTCTCCCTTACACCGTCTTCTGAGCTATCCTCAGCATCTTATTTGCTTTCGTCAACTTCATCATTTTCATCAGCTTCATCAGCCATGGCTGCCTTGAGCATGATCGCACACTCTATACGCTTCTTCTGAAGCTCACAGCCTATATCATACGCATCAAGTATATTTCCATGGAATTTGTATGAGTTGGCTGCACATCCGCCACTGCAGTAGAATCTTGCAAAACAGTCTTTACACTTATCTTTTGCATATACATTGCAGAGTTTGAATTCATTGACTATATCCTGATTCTTGATTCCGTCAAATACGTTGCCTATGCAGAAATCATCCTCGCCTACAAACTGGTGACACGGATACAGATCTCCCCAAGGAGTAACCGCCATGTACTCTGTTCCTGAACCACAGCCGGAAAGTCTCTTGGCAACGCACGGGCCTCCCTCAAGATCTATCATAAAGTGGAAGAAATTGAAGCCTCTTCCTTCCTTATGTCTCTTTATCATCTCTTTTGCAAGGATATCGTACTGTTCAAGCAGCACTGGAATATCCTCTTCCTTTATGGCATAAGGCTCGTCAGGGAGCGACACAACAGGCTCAACCGATATCTGATCAAATCCCAGATCTGCCATATGCAGAACATCGTTTGAAAAATCAAGATTGTTGTGAGTGTAGGTGCCTCTCACATAATAGCTCTTGCCAGCACGTTTCTTTGCAAATTCCTGGAACTTGGAAAGTATTACGTCATAACTTCCTTTGCCGTTTCTGGTTGGACGCATGTAGTCATGTACTTCTTTTCTTCCATCTATGCTGAGTACCACGTTCGCCATCTCTCTGTTGGCAAATTCCATGATCTCATCATTCAGAAGCACTCCGTTGGTCGTGAGGGTAAATCGGAACTTCTTGTCATACTTCTCCTCAAGACTTCTTCCGTACTCAACTGTCTTCTTCACAACATCCCAGTTCATAAGAGGCTCGCCGCCAAAGAAATCCACTTCAAGGTTCCTTCTAAATCCTGAGTTTGCAACCAGAAAATCCAGAGACTTCTTTGCCACCTCAAGCGACATCAGGGCTCTGTCTCCCTTATATTCTCCCTCACCTGCAAAACAATATCTGCATGCAAGGTTACAGTCATGGGCTATGTGCAGACACAATGCCTTTACAACTGTCTTTCTCTTCTTAAAATCTATAATATAATCTTTGTATACATCATCTGTAAATAACGTTCCGTCCTCTACCAGCTGGGCAACCTCGTCATATGCCTCTGCGACATCTGCGCTGTCGTACTGTGACAGGGCTTTAATCATCTGCTCTTTATCCTTCTCTTCATATAAAGAAATAATATCATAGACAAGATCGTCTACAACATGCACAGAACCACTACAGACATCAAGCACTATATTATAACCATTGTTCTTGTACTGATGAACCATAATTCTCCTTCAACAAAATCCGCGCATTTCTTGCGATCCACTCAGGATCTCAATAAATATACACGAATTATAATCTTCCAGACACCACACACGGTATCCCTTATACACGCACTAAAGAGGACTGTCATCATAAACGACGGTCCCCTTTAGCTGATCAAATACAAACTGTTACAAATTACTTGTTGTTAACATTCTCACAGCTCTGATTACCAACTGTGCATGATGTCTTACAAGCTGACTGGCATGATGTCTGGCACTCGCCGCATCCACCCTTGACCATTGTATTCTTCATAGTCTTATTTGTGAGTGTCTTAATTCTCTTCATTCTAGATACACCTCTCTTTTTATGTCATATACCGCGATTATAACATAAAGATATATAAAGTAAAAGAGTTTTTTCAGGCCAACATAGCCCCAAGCATGCCGCCGGCGACACACATTACACACTTAGTTATGCGGGGTACCAAAGTTCCCGCTTCAGCTCCTCCCACGATTGCGGACAGTGCCACAGCTATAAGTATGTACGTAAATCCAAATAGCGCACCCCACACAAACTTCTTCTCCTGAACCTTTTTTCCCGTTACAAAGCCCCCCAGGAACGTCGCAAATATGTATACTGCCGTTATCAGTCCGCTCAGAACCGTATCACTTATCCCCACTTTATAAACCACGACTGCAACTGCAAACAGCAGAATAATCGTGATCAGATAGGATATTATAAGTCCCTTCAGCACACCAAGCATTTTCTGTCCTGCCACTACAAAACCACCATTTATTTCTTCATTATATAAATATGTCATCATGCACGGATTTATTAGTATAAAAATATGAAAAAGACGGTCAAACCTTTTCAGATCTGACCGTCTTCAATCTTTTATGTCTTTTTTAAAACAGACTACATATATCCTTGATATCGTAAAACGTCTGATCAGCATGCTGCTCTGTGATATCGTTTGGCTTTATAAGATCTACCACCATCACGGTATAAAGTCCTGCAGTGTCCGCTGATATAACTCCGTTTACTGAATCCTCAACAGCAACTGCCTCTGCCGGTGATACTCCGAGCTTTTCACACGCCCGGATATATATATCTGGATCAGGCTTGCCCTTGACTATCTCGTCGCCACAGACCATCTCATCAAAGAAATCAAGAATACCAACATCTGAAAGTCTCTGCATCGCCCGTTCTCTGCCTGTGGATGTGGCTAGAGCGATCCTGACGTCCCTATCCTTCAGAAATCCAAGTGTCTCTGCTACATGATCTTTTATATCAATTCCATGTTCTGCAACGTATTCATCGAACAGATCCATAGTCCTCTGACGAAATGGAAGATACTCAAAATCCTCACCCATTATATCTTTGAATACACGGGCATTGGTGGTTTTATTGCCGCCGGCAACCCGGTCGCACACACGTTCCATATCATCTTCCGAAATACCAATGTTCACACCGTTTTTCTTCCAGCACAACCGGTATATCCGCTCTGTGTCCACCAGCACGCCGTCCATATCAAACACTACTGCTTTATACATTCACCGTCTCCTGTGATCTTATTTATGCTGCACTTTTCTTCTTTCTCTTTCTGCCTGCTATTATGACAAATATCAGCAGTGCTACGAGAAGGATCGCTGCTATTATTATCAGTATCAAAGCGACTGATGAGATCTTCTCGCTGAGCTTGAATGTGAATACAGCTCCAGTCTTTTCATCAACCGTGGATGAGATATTTCCAGCCTTATCTGTAGCTGTTACTTCTATTGTATATGAATCATACTCCTCCACATGCATCTTGTACTGATTGTTGCTCTTGTACTGAGCAGGATCGATGGTATTGCCGTTTATCACGATCGATGTGATCTCATCTTCCTCGTTCTCAAGTCCGATCGTCATGTCAAATGGCTCTCTGACTGTCTCGCCATCCTCCACACCGCTTATTATGATTCTCGGTGCGGTTCCATCATATGTAAATCCAAACTCCTGGCTGGTCTCGTGTCCAACCTCATCAGTTGCCTTTAATGTTATCTTGTGGTATCCGTCTTCCATGTCCGAGAAATCGATGAAATCGACTCCATCCATCTTGACATTTACATCGAATACCGATGTATCGTTTACATTCCAAAGTGCATCGTATCCTGAGTTCAGGATATCCGCAAAATCATCTGCATTGAGAAGTACGCTTCCATCCTCACCTGCAGTTGACTTAGCCATGAGGCTGAGAAGCTTTGATGTGGACTCTATCGTAGGTGCTGTGTTGTCCACGGTGAATACGATGTTGTAATCATCCGTCTTATTTCCAAGCTCATCCTGGGCTGTGACTGTTATCTCGTATACACCATCCTCATCAAATCTCTGACTTCCTGTACTCACAGCTGATGAGTTGCTGTAATTTGTGAAGCTCGATGCTGATATATCCTTGCCATCCTTGTTAACTGTTATCTTGACATTGTTTGTTCTGAAGAATGTCTCCTCAACTGACAGTGACATGTCAACGTAGTTTGGATCAAGCATATCTGTGCTTCCCACTGCATCGTAGCTCTTTATCGTCTTGCTGTTCTTATCAGATACAGACATCTTGATGACAGGTGCCTTTGAGTCTATCTTGAAAGTCTTTGTGGCACTGGCTGCAACATTTCCTGCAAGATCCTTAGCATTTGCAGTGATCGTATACTCACCATCCTCTGTGAAGCTGTAGGATGCTGTGTGTGGATTGCCACCCGAGAAGCTTCCCGCTGTGAGCTCTGCAATATTTGATGCTCCTGTTCCATCTGTCTTCTTTGTTATCGACACCTTTATATCTGACGCACCAAGACTTCTGCCTTCATAGTCAAATGAGAATGCCTCGTCCACGCTGATAGTTGCTGTGCCTGTTGTCGTCTGTTTGTCATTTACACCACTTATCGTGATGACTGGTGCAGTCCTGTCGATCCTGAACTTTGATATCTGCGCATCTGACTTATTGCCAGCCTTATCCTCTGCTGATACAGTAACAACATAGTCTCCCTCATCAGCAAATGTGCAATTCTTGGTGAAGTCTGTGCCAGTCCACGTTCCGTTTTCAAGGTCTGCGTCATATACCTTGCTGCCATTTGCATCTGTTCTGACAACATGGACTGTATATTTTGATCCCTCCATGTTATCTCTAAGTGTCACAGGAAGAGTTACATTTCCTGTATTCAGAGGCTGAACCGTGCCAAGCTGTACTGTAGGCTTTGTCTTATCGATAACAAACTTTGTTCCGACTGTCGATGAATTTCCGGCAGCATCTGTAACCTTTATGGTAAGGTCGTAGCTTCCCTCATCTCTGTATGTCGGACTGTACATATATTCATTGAACTCAAACTTCTCTGTCCGTTCAGGGGCGGTTCCATTTGCATCAGTTATTGTAAGTGTATGCTTTCTGTTAAACTGCTCCAATATGCTGATATCAAATGACACATTCTCTTTGTAGTAACCGTCATTCTTTGACTCCGGCTTTGGCGAGATCTTGACCTCCGGCTTTGTCTTATCGATATAATATCTGTTCTTTGCAAGATCCACTTTGTCCATAACAGCATTTCCGGCCTTATCGTTACCCTTGACCTCGACTCTGTAGACCGATGCCGCTCCGCCGACCGGCTTGAGATTCATGGACGCCTTTATCGTCTCATTATTCACTCTTTTGAGCGATCCGATCATCGTTCCGCTTGCACCGTCATACGTTCTGTAATATACAGTGGCAGTGACATCACTGCTAACTATCCTGTATGAGTCATGTACAGTAACTTCTATAGTCTGGCCGCTGTTATCCTTTGCAGATGGATCTGTAACCTTCTCTGTGTACTCAACTACCGGATTCTCCCTGTCTATCACAAACCTGACATTTGCTGAGTCGCTTACATTTCCGGCGGCATCGTATGCGTAAATATCGATGTCATATTTTCCGTCTTCTTTAAATGTATAGCTTGTCTCTGTGCCCTTAAGACGGAATGTGCTGATCTCATGCTCTGTCTGATCTACCTTTCCGGTCGTCTTGTTGTAAACACATACCGTTCTGGTTCCTTCTATCTCAATATACTTGACGTCCTCTTTATCCTTGGCAGTCCAAGCAACTTTAACCTTCTTATTATTATAAGGTGTCACCTCCGCTGCTGTCATATTTGGTGCCGTGGTATCATACACCAGTGAATAACTTGCAGTCTTTGTGACATCAGTACCATGATTACGCACGGTCATCTTGAACTTGTAATGTCCCTGCATATCTTCCTTCTTGGTATTTGATATCACATATGTGAATATGACTGTTCCATTCTTCTGATTTGATATGCTCAAATGCTTATCTGAATTGATAACTTTACCATCAACTTCTACCTGCACATCAACATCATCAGTTGTCAGACAAAATCCCTCTGCAGTTCCGGTAACCACTACCTTGTCAGCAGAAACATATTTACCACTCTTTATCTCCTCAGCGTCGGCCTCTGCTGAGATCTCAGCAGAGAAATCTGATTTGTTCACAAATACAGGTACGCTCTCGGTCGTTTTGTTTCCGGCATGATCATAGATCGTTATCTCCAGCGCGTACTCTCCACTCTCCACGGCATTGCTCATTGTGACATGTCCTTTGCCTGCCTCATCCCTGTTGACCTTAAGTGTATAGGATATTGCTGAGTTGAACAGTACTGCAGTCGTAGCGCTCTCATCTACACCTGATGTTGCATCCTCCCATGCCACATCAATCTTATCTGTGCTTTTCGACAACGAATAGTACTTCTTTGAACCGACCTTTACCTTAGGGGCGTCTGATGATAACTTCAGAACCGGTGCTGTATTGTCTATATACACATCGAGATCCTTTGTGCCATCATTGCCAATATAATCCTTTGCGCCAAATGTCAGCTTGTACTGACCATCTTCAAGGGCTATGCTGCCCGCATCTATACCTGGATGAGCCGTTCCTGTTATTCCTATCTTTGCATTCTTGCTGAATACGTTCAGATCCTGCGCAATCACTGTCTCTGCGCCGCCATTTTTATAGTACATCTTGTCTATATAAGCATAATCATCATTTGCCGACATAACAAATGACATCGACTTTACCCAGTTGTTATCATCTTTTGCCTTATACCCTTCGCCTCTGATCTGTGTCATCTTGGTGAAATCGATTGTCGGTGACTGATCGCTGACAAATACTATATGATTTTCCAGATCTGTATAGCATGATCTGTTGTCGAATTCATCCTTTACACAGATAGCCATCTTTGTAAGTGACTTCTTATCCAGTGAATTCACTGGGATCTCAAATTCTGCCACGTATTTGCCCTGTGCATTCTTTGTGACTTCGCATATGGTCTCCGGCGAGTCCACTGTGTTATCATCTGAAAGAAATCTGTAACAAAGCTGAGCGCCAACAACCACCGTCGAATCACCGTCTCCGGCTGTAGACATATTTATCTCAGCCTGAACTGTCATAGTCTCAGGTGAAACTATGAATTCCATATTGTTGATCAATTTCTTCTGCGCCTTGTTGTTTGAACTGCTCAGATTTATCTTGCTGATCGATGGAGCGCCATTCAGCTTTTTTATAACAAGTGGCTGTGTGTCAGCACTTACATTTCCTGCCTTGTCATATACTCTGAATATGTATTCTCCAGTCTCGTCTGGGACACCGAACGTATACTTTCCATCTGTTCCCTCAATCTCAGTCTCTGTGGTCTCGCCCTTTTTCAGATATACGACCTTTGCCACTCCTGTGTCCGTCTCCTCTGTACCATCATCTACTGTGATGGTAAACTGAGGCAATGCCACTCCATCCTCAGTCACATCGAGAAGATAATATCCATCCTTCACGATCATGTTGCCGCTGTTTGATGTCAGCTCTACACTCTCTATCTCCGGATTCTTGTTGTCATAGACCGCTCTGAGTTTGCCCATGAACTTGATATTTTCGATCTCTCCATCATCATTGTACTCCACATAGTAGAACGCATACTTAGACACCTTGTTGTCATTCGTAAACGCTTCCTCTGTGCCAATGCTGTTGTACTTTGTAACATCTGTTGATGTCGGAAGTTTTTCCTCCGGATCATCACCAGTATATGACTTATACACGATCTTGCTCAGATCCACATCATCAACCGGCTTGCCCGCAAATTTATACTTCGTGATCTCCTTGGATCCAAAAAGCATATCCGTCTCATCGCCCTTGAGCAGATCAGTGATATCTACGGTCTTTATCTCTTCTTCCGCAAATAGATGCACTTTGGAATCTATCGCCACCAGGGTCAGGACCATAACCACTGACATTACAAGTGCTATAAGTCGATGAAGCAATGACTTATTATGTAATATCTTTTTCATACCTTCTCCCTCCTATATACTCTCATCTGTATGAACGATCACAACGTTCTTGACCATCTTAAGCATACTATTTTCTCCCTGACTGAGTCTTCCCGTAAAATCTGACTGTCCGGTCAGCACGCTGGTCGCCTCAGTATCATCATTTCTAAGAACATCGGTTGCATCATCGTCCTCGGCTCTGAGCACATCAGTTGCTGCCTCGTCGTCATCGGCTCTGAGTACGTCCGTTGCTGCCTCGTCGTCATCGGCTCTGAGCACATCTGTTTCCTCTTCGCCGTCGTCTTCTGCTCTGAGCACATCTGTTTCCTCTTCGCTGTCCTCATCGGCTCTGAGCACATCAGTTGCCTCCTCGCCGTCGTCTTCTGCTCTGAGCACATCTGTTTCCTCTTCGCCGTCGTCTTCTGCTCTGAGCACATCCGTTGCCTCTTCGCTGTCCTCATTCTCCATTAGTACATCCGTTGCCTCCTCATCGGAGTACATGTTCCTTGCCAGCTCCTGCATATCCTCATGGAGAATATCTGTAGCCTCCTCATGTATAGACTTCAGATAATCTTCGTTTTTCTTTTTATTCTTTATATCTGCAACCGCCTTCTCGTAATTTGCTCTTCCCTTTTCAGCTCTCTTACTCGATTCAGATGACTGGACATCTCGCACAGAAATCTTCGTTGTATGGTTCTTTATCGCTTCCTTCTTGGAAATTCCAACCCCCTGTACACTTTCATAGCCTTTCTCCCTGATCTCCTCGATCTTCTTTCTGGCAGTTGAGCCTGTCACATCTCCGATCGCTTTCGGTATCTTCAGTGTAAAGAATAATACGATTGCCGTAACGGCAAATATGACTGCAAGTGCAAGGCCGCCATATAGCATTATGTTGTAAATTGTTGCCATATCTTTTCCCCCTCTACTTGCCTGTCTTACTTCCGGTTCCTGAAACTATAGCCTCTATAACCGGTTTGTGTATCAACGTGTTCCACTGTGGCTTCTTTCCATCCGCCAGCATGCTTATCCTGCTGCCACTATTGTATACCGAAATAACTGTATTCCTTGCGCTCTTATCCCATGTATCAGGAGAGCTTCCATACAGATCCGTGTATCTGTTATACAGATATGTAAGATGACTCGTGTAGAGATCTGCCGAATAATCATCAACACCCAGCATCTGCTCCGCCGAAAGGTATACATTCTCTGCAAGTTCATAGTTTTTGTCGTCACCACTGATGTCGCCCATGCTCACATATATCTCAGCTTTTTTTCTGGAATACTCTGCGTACACATTCTTTGTCTTCTCGGTGACAGCATCTCCGTTCATATCTAATCCTGACAGATATGAATCAATGCTGTTTATAGCCTCTCTGTAATAAGCTACCTGTTCAACAGGATCGCTCTCCTTCTCTGCAAGATATGTGTAGACTGAACACAGGATCGCTGAGTACTGACCGCTGTAATAGTTAACTCCTCTCTCCTCTGGGAACTCCTTTGAGAGGACAGTTGCGTTGTCGTTCAGCTTGTCGCTCGCCTCCTGCAACAGTTCTATCGTTCTGTTCGCAAGCTCCTCATCGCTTGAAAGCTTATCTACATATATAGTTGCTATATTAAGGTAATTGACATATTTGTATGTATTTGTATCGTCTATGTTGTCGCTGTTGTACTGCTGAAAGTCAAATACTTCCTGCTTACTGTCATTGAAATCGGCTGTCTTGTTTATCTTGTTATCGCATATAGCCTCATAGTATTTTGCCTGTTTTACATCATTTGCAAAGTTTTCCGTATCTCCTACCATATTAAAGTACTTTCTCGCAGCACTATAATCCGGTACCTCATTAAAATACAGAAGGGCTATCTCATATTTGACATCATCCTTTACCTTGTCAATGTTCCTCAAGGCAAACTTGATTCCCTTTTCCGCCGGTGTCTCTGTACCCGTTCCTGTAGCCGCATCCTCATCCGTGTAATAGTAGGCATATGTGTCCATATATCCTATATACGCCTCTGATGCCGTAGGATCAATGTCCACAGCCGCTTTATAACATTCAAATGCCTTGTTGTAGTCGCTCGAATCGACCGCGTCCTCTGCTTCCGCTATCTTGTTGTTATAATCCTGCTCCTTCAGCTGTCCCTTCTTGACTCCGCCAAATATCGCACAACATCCGGACAATATAGAAAGTCCCGCCATCGTTGCAAATACTGCAACTTTTCTCTTTGCCTTTGCCTTGAATTCGTTGTCAAGCTCATTGTAATGATCCAGCGCATACAAAAGCTCTGAACACGACTGATATCTGTCCTCCGGGCTAGGCTGACAGCATTTTATTATTATCTGCTCAAATCCTGACGAGAGCGTTGGATTCCACTGTCTGATAGGTTTTATCTCATATGGAGGCTCACATGGATTCTTACCCGTTACCAAATGATACAGCGTAGCACCCAGATTATATATATCGGTTCTTGCATCCGTATTGTATATACCTCGTCCCTGGGAATCTCCGAACTGCTCAGGTGCTGCATATCCTCTGGTTCCAAGAGCTGTGGTATCAGCATTGTTCTCAACGATATATTCCTTTGCCGTTCCAAAGTCTATAAGCTTTACCGAACCATCAGGTTTAAGCATTACATTTGACGGTTTCATATCCCTGTATATTATAGGTGGATTCATGGAATGAAGATAATCCAGTGCACTCGCTAGGGCTCTGCCCCACTCTATGACCTTGTTCTGATCCTGCGCTCCCTCAGCCTTGAGCACATCGCTGAGAGGTTTTCCCTCGACAAAATCCATCACTACATATATCGTACCGTTTTCGTTTATAATATCGACGATACGCGGAAGAACCGGATGGTCGACATCTTTGAGTATGTTGGCCTCCCTCTCCAGACTTTTCAAGAGAGTTGCCGTACTTTTGGAGCCGTCATTTTTAATCTCCTTGACTGCCCACTGCTTATTAAGTCGGTTATCCATAGCGAGATAGACTATCGACATTCCGCCCTGTCCGACTTTTTTTAGTATTTCGTATTTCCCATCTAATACTGTTCCTAATTCTGTCATCTTATCTCCCCATTATTCCGTTTTAATAAGAACCACTGTGATATTGTCTGTTTCTTTTCTGTACTTGACCAGCTCTGTGAGGAACTTACATCCGTCCTCCATCTCTGCCTCTGTTCCACATGCTGCCGGTCCGATCTTACTCATCATCTCATCGTTTGAGATCTTATGTCTGAATCCGTCTGAACAGATCATGTATGTTGCACCCGCCTGGATATCTCCAGCCACAAAGTCCGGCTCAACAACCGGCGATGCACCTATGCACTGGAGAAGAACGCTTCTTCGGCTATCCGTCTCTGCCTGCTCCGGTGTAAGCCTACCAGCTGCTATCTCCCTTGCAACCAGAGTCTGGTCAGCTGTGAGCTGCTGCACGGCCGAGCTCATCTGATATATACGGCTGTCTCCCACATGTACTATGTAATATCTGCCTCTGTACATCAGGATTGCCGATATTGTTGTTCCAAGCATTATTCCATTCTGTTCACCATATGCCTTTATCTTCTCATTCATGTCCACGGCAAGGTGAAGCCACTGATATTTCAATGCTCCCTCACTGAAGCTCTCATTTTTTACCATCTCGGCGAACTGCTGGTCAAACCAATCGCAAAACGCACATATAACTTCTTTGCTGGCGACCTCCCCTTTTGCCAGTCCTCCCATACCGTCACATACGAGTGAGAACAAGACCTGTCCGTCCGGTGTCTCTGCAATCTTTATTGCAAGCGAATCCTGATTGGTCTTTTTCTTGATTCCCACATCTGTATTGTATACTGCACTAAATCTCATCACAGTTCTCCTTCCAAATATACATTCTAATTATTGGTGACAAGACTATCTTATATGATATACAAATTCTTCATTGCCCAATAAAACAACTACACCATTTGTAAGGAATCTCTTTTCCCCTTCATTTAATCTTTGTCCGTTTATATATGTTCCGTTCGTTGAGTTGTTGTCACTAATAAAACATACTCCTCTGTCTTTGACTATCACACAATGTACTCTACTTATATCTGTGTTGTCAGAGATCGCATAATCTACTTCGGAAGCCTTACGTCCAATCTTGAATTCTGCCTTATCAATATTTATTCTCTCACCGGTCCTCATTCTGATGAAATATGGAGCAGGGCCTTCCTCAAACGGCATTCCCGTTGATACTGCCGATGATACCGGTGTTCCGCCAAACTGATTATTCATCTCAGGCATCGGTGGCATCGGCGCTCCGCCAAATGGATTGCCCATCTCTGGCATCGGTGCTCCGCTAAATGGATTGCCCATCTCTGGCATCGGCGGTACCGGTGCTCCACCAATCAGATTATCTGTAACCGGCTGCTCCGATGTCTCCTCTGTGTTCTCATTCTCTTTATCTTCAGCTACCCTGTTCTCTGGCGCCTGCTCAATCGGATTTTCCATCGGTGATACCGGTACTCCGCCAGATAGATTGCCCGTTGGCGGCACTGGTACTCCACCAAATGGATTGCCCATCTCTGGCATCGACGGTATTGGGGCTTCGCCAAATGGTTTCTCCATCTTTGGCTGATCCTGTATCTCCCTATCCTCTTCAGCGCCTTTATTCTCTTCGGCGCCTTTATTCTCTTCTACATCCTCTTTCTCAGCATCTTTAACCTCTGGCATCGTCTCAAACGGATTGCCCATCGGTGGCACTGGTGCTCCACCAAGCGGATTGCTCATTGGTGGTACATTTTCGTTCATCGGCATTCCGTTTGGTCCCATCGGCGGCATACCTCCATTCATCGGCATTCCGTTTGGTCCCATCGGCGGCACTCCTCCATTCATCGGCATTCCGTTTGGTCCCATCAGCGGCACTCCCCCATTCATCGGCATTCCGTTTGGTCCCATCGGCGGCATACCTCCATTCACCGGCATTCCATTTGGTCCCATCGGCGGCACTCCTCCGTTCATCGGCATTCCGTTTGGTCCCATCGGCGGCATACCTCCGTTCATCGGCATTCCGTTTGGTCCCATTGGCGGCATACCTCCATTCATCGGCATTCCGTTTGATCCCATCGGTGGCACTCCTCCGTTCACCGGCATTCCGTTCGGTCCCATCGGTGGCATACCTCCGTTCACTGGCATTCCGTTTGATCCCATCGGTGGCATACCTCCGTTCATTCTGGCATTATTTCTCATAACCCCAAGACGGCTTACCTTTGGAGACGGTACATCAGAACGGAGTATATGGCTGTTCCCGCTGGTTGCAAACGCATCATCTGCTACCTTTTTTCTTCCGGCAACAGGGACACTAGCGCCCATCTCCACAAAAAGATCGATCACTTTATTTTTCATGTCGGAACTTGAAAATGTTCCCGGCACATTAGTCAGGTTTATAAGTCTGGCAACATAATTATCACCGTCATTCTCCGAATATGTGGCGTCAACGATTATCGTCTTTATGAGGTTTCTAACCTCATTCATATCCGTGGCTTCTTTATTCACTGGAGCAACGATAAATCCCACATCATAAGTCTCTGGTGAAACGAAAATATGCTGAATATCCTTTGCCACAAAACTCAGAGAAACCATTCCCTTTCCAAACGACTCAAGCCCATCTAACACATTGTAAATCACTGTAAGCATCTCTTTCTTGCCGACAGCAGACCTGAGGATCTCTGGCAAAGGCTTCATATGATCTATATCATACTCAAACACTCTCACCCCACCATTTTCCTGCATATTACAAAGTATCATCTGTGGAAACTGTCCGCTCCTGCTCATATCGTAAACCTTGGCATCGACGACATCGTCAACGTCCAGGCAATAATTTACTTTATATGTATCCCCCATAGGTACTACAGTTATCTTCTCTCTATTCATTCTATTTTTACCCCCTTTAGTAAACACCAAAAGCAGGTATTACTACCTGCTCTTTTCCCACCTCTGTGGGCTGTGTATATTAACTTAATTTGAAAATGAAATCCTCACCGCCGATACTTATCATGGCATCATTTGAAAGCTTCATCTCACCATTATCATCAAGTCTCTGTCCGTTCAGATATGTACCATTGGTCGTCTTGTTATCCTTCAGGTAACATCCATCCTCTCTCTGGTAGATTATAATGTGAACCTTGCTTATCGCACCGTTACCGCCAACATGATAATCAACTCCACGACCAGCCTTGCCTATCTTGAATACGGCCTTATTGATCATAACCCTCTCGCCAGTGTTGACTCTGACTATATAAGGCATAGCCTTAGGAACTCCCTTTGAAACTGCTGCAGCAACCTCTGAGTCGCTATCCTTTACGACATTCATTCCGCCCGTAAGCTCAACTGTGCTACCAGTTCCCTTCTTCTCCTCGGTCTCCACCTTTGATGTGACAGGATCCATATTAGTCTCAGGTTCAACCGCCTCACCATTCATATACTGAGGAGCTGTTATCTGCTCAGTAGGATTGTCTATTCTGCTTTCCTCCGCATCGACAACCGCCTTCTGAATTATCTTAGCTCTGTTTATCTTAATATTCTTGACCACTGGTGGATTGTCCATGACCTCATCCGTGGATATCAGAACAGGTATCTGTTCCTCCTGCCGCTCAAGTTCAACTTCCATGACTCCATCTGTGGTCTGAGCAACCTCTGTCAGACTAGACTGTGTTTTCGGCTCCTGTGGCTCCGGCACCTCCACATCAGATGTAAGTGCCTCTGTGTAATCTGAATCGTCATCAACGTTCTCCGTCTCAAGATCATCAAATACACTGTCGTCAAATACTGACATATCTATGCCATCTGATACCGACTTCCCCTCTTCCTGCTTCTCTGAATCATCAAAGGTCAGATCCTTAAACAGACTGTCAACATCTGCTACTGTGTCATCCTCTTCCTCTGAGCCATCATCCTCACCAAATGACACATCCTTGTACTCTGGCAGATCATCCATGCTTGTATCAGGCGATGTGTCGACTGTAGACTGTGATACAGATATATCACCATCTATATCTAAAAACTTTTCTTCAACCTGCATACCTGCAGATTCCATAAGTTCTGTAAGCTGTGAATAAAAATTTCTCACGGTAAACTTATCTGTATTTAAAAGATTCAGCAGTCTTGCAACATAGTTGCAGTCTTCACTATCGTCATACTTTACGCTTGTAAGTATATCCTTTACAAATGTTCTAAATTCTGCATTTATATTTGCATCGGCTTCAACTGGAACACAAAGCATTCCGACATCATATGTAACAGGATTAACATACGTAAATCCTTTATGTAATATGACATAAGAAGCAGGGATTCCAAGATCACGAAGATTGACTATTCCTGAAGCTACCCCTCTGACTATCCCCAATATCTTCTCGGCATTTACTGTATTAGAAAGGAGTGCGTCTACCGTTGTCCTGCCTGTAACATTATATGTAAGATAATCATTCTCATCATCCTCTTCATAAATGATATCTATGAGTTCTGGAATCTTGTTCTCCTCCAGATAATCCAGCAATTCTTCATCAAACTCACAATCATCATTAAGAATATATGACAAATATTTCTCAGAGCCGATATTTCTTACTTTGAAACTTACTTTTCTCATCAAATATTCCTCCTATCGCACCTCCAAAAGCGCATAACTCGATGCATAAAAACCCAAAAGGGTACATACTCTTTTATTATATATAATAAACTTATATATCGCAAGCAGTTTATACCCTTTTGGAAAAATAACGACTATATTTTATTGTATATTTTCTTGCTTCTACACTCTTTGGAAACTACTCTCCATCACCCTCACTCTCTTTCTCAGCCTTTGCAGCGTCCGCCTTCTCTATATCAGCAAGATGTCCCTCATAAGTTTCATTGAATATACATGCGCCCTCACTCTCATCTGAAGTCAGATAGTAGAGATAATTGTGATGTTCCGCGTTAAGAACCCCTTCTATTGAAGTCTGTCCAGGATTACATATTGGGCCTACCGGAAGTCCCGTATACTTATAAGTATTATATGGTGAGTCAACCTCAAGATCATCATACGACAGTTCAGCCTTATCGTACTGTCCATCAGTAACAACATAGAGTACTGACGGATCCACCTGAAGCGGCATATCCTGATTAAGTCGGTTGAGGAATACTCCAGCAACCTTCGGTCTGTCTGAATCAAGTTTGCACTCTTTTTCAACGATTGATGCCATTGTGAGAACTTCAAAGTCTGTAAAGCCCATATCCTCGGCTTTCTTCTTGTACTCATCTGTATATATACTGTTAAACTTATCTATCATATCCTGTATGAGATCCTTGGCTGTCATATTCTCGTATATATCGTATGTAGCAGGAAACAGAAATCCCTGAAGAGCGTATTTAACTTCTGTCGATGGTATTTCAAATGGGTATTCAAAGTCTCCTGATCTGCACTCAGTAAGGAACTCATCCGCAGTACAAAAACCCTTTTCCTCACATCTATCAGCTATCTGTTCAACCGTAAATCCCTCCGGTACAGTGATTGTATACAACACCTCTCTGGTAGACTCTACATAACAAAGAGTTTTTATCATATCCAATGTCGACATACTTGAATTAAGCGTATATGTTCCTGGCTGCAGGCTTCCACTATACTGGGAACCTGTCATTCTGAGCTGAAACGCAAGCTTGTACTTTATAAGGCCTGCCTCCTTCAACATTCCAGCTGCCTCCTTGACCGTAGTATCCTCAGGGATCGTGATCTCTATATTCTCTCCGACCTCCCCGCCTTCTGTACCTTCGTATTCTCTCATAAAACCGGTGTACGTGTCCTTGATCTTATGAACGCCAACCACCACCACACACACTGCAATGGCAATGATTATTATCGGTCTTACAATATTTCTCCAATCCATTTTTCTCTCCTTCTTGTTTTTTTCATTTGCCTGTTTATATAAGTGATGTTATCATAACCATATCTCAATGAAGAAAGGAATGATATAATTGGCAAATCCTATAGTTACTATTACTATGGAAAATGGTGATGTCATGAAAGCTGAGCTTTATCCTGACATTGCACCTAATACTGTAAACAACTTCATCTCTCTCGTAAAGAAGGGCTTCTATGACGAAGTTATCTTCCATCGTGTCATAAAAGGCTTCATGATACAGGGTGGAGATCCTCAGGGAATCGGCATCGGCGGTCCTGGATATTCCATCAAAGGAGAATTCGCACAGAACGGTTTCAAGAATGATCTGGCACACACGCCAGGTGTCCTCTCTATGGCTCGTTCAATGATGCCTGACTCAGCAGGTTCACAGTTCTTTATCATGCACAAGGCAGCTCCACATCTGGACGGTGCCTATGCAGCCTTTGGCAAGGTTATCGAGGGACTTGACATTGTAGACAAGATTGCAAATGTACCAACTGACTACAACGACAAGCCTAGGGTTGAACAGAAGATGAAGACTGTAACAGTCGACACCTTCGGTGTAGACTACCCTGAACCAGAAAAGGCTTAATCGAAATTATTATAAACCATATACTGGAATTTGAAAATAACAATAATTTTATATTACACAAATTTAAAGACTGACTATACTCCCAAATGAGCACAGTCAGTCTTTTTTCTTCTATATGTTCATAACAGTGCTACCGTATCACATGTAGATTTTTTCTTCCATTTGCGGTACAATACTCTGCAGAGGGGATTCATAATTTTTATTCGAAGGAGTTTCCCATGTTACATCCAGCTATAGATCTGGCGTGCTTTGCTCTGGAAGCAGTCGTTGACATCATTATGTTTTCAGCTTTTACTGGGACTCAGGTTTCGGAATCTGAGGCATCCCATCGCAGGCTTATCCATGTATTTTATCTGTGGCAATCTTATCGGCTACATTTTCCCCAACGCATTTGGCTGGGTAGCTTTATGCCTGTTATCCTATCTGGCAATGCTGTATATGACCAAGGCCTCACCATTTTATACGTTGGTAGCATATATTATCTCCTACCTGTACAATGCTTTCTGCGAGGATTTCTTCTTCATGGCGTTCTCCAAGATTGGTATACAGAATGAGAATATAATCGCCCTGGGAAGTTCAATATTACTTTTCCTCATCGCGCCTGTCATCTGTCATTTTGTGCCGCTTCACAGATGCTTCAGCTATATTATAAAGGGAAGTGCATTGACCAGATTCCTTCTGCTGCATCTGTTCGCCATATACATCATTGAGACCGGCCTGTACAAATACAGTTCAACTGATATCTCATCATATATTCCTTACATAGCTTCATTTGTGGTAATAATTGTCATAACCGATATTGTACTGCTCCATCAGCAGCGAACGATAAGCAGGCAGCAGCACGACCTTGCCAGCTACGAAACATACCAGCCTATGATGACGGATCTTATACAGGATATACTTGGCAGACAGCACGATTTCAACAATCATCTCGCCGCCATCAATATGCTTCCTTATGCCTATAAAGATTATGACTCTCTGGTCAGCGCCCTGGCAGACTACTCGGCAAATATCGTCTCAGACTACAGAGATACCGAGCTTCTGAAGATCAACATGCCTATCGTTGCGGGTTTTATACACAGTAAGATGATCATTGCGGACAGGCTCGGCATAATGCTTGATATAACAATAAAAAATCATGACCTTGTGAGTGCCATGCCTGAATACGATATCATCCGTGTTGCAGGAATCCTTATAGATAACGCACTCGAAGCCTCACAGAGAACCGACACGGTCCGTCTGACTCTCGGAAGCAGTGATGGAAAGATTGAGATTGAGACTCTCAACAAGGGACAGCAGCTCACGCACGAGCTCAGGCAGCAGATGTTTGATGCAGGATATACCAGCAAGCAATCCAACAGAAAGCTGCACGGCTACGGGCTGGCAAACCTGAAAAAGCTTGTTGCCCAGTACAATGGGCAGATTTGTCTCGATAATCAGCAGATAGACGGCGTGACGTATATACATTTTGATGTGCGCGTATAACAATATAAAAGCCAGACACGGACGATCCACGTCATAAATACAAATGACTTATATCCCGTCCATGTCTGGCTTTTATACTTTTGTTCTATATTGCGCTGTTTCTGCTTTTTATTCTATCTTACAGCTCTACATCCCAAAAATCCTTGATGGTTGCGAAGTAATCCTCCGGTGTCTCTGCACGGCGGATAAGCTTGAATGATCCGTCTGGTCTGAGCAGGACCTCTGCTGACTTAAGCTTGCCATTGTAATTGTATCCCATGGCAAATCCATGAGCTCCTGTATCGTGGATGACAAGGATATCTCCCATGTCGATCTTTGGAAGCATTCTGTCTATAGCGAACTTGTCATTGTTCTCACACAGTGAACCTGTCACATCATACTTGTGATCACATGGCTCATTCTCTTTGCCGAGAACTGTGATGTGGTGATATGCACCATACATAGCAGGTCTCATGAGGTTGACTGCACATGCGTCCACTCCGATGTACTCCTTGTGTGTGTGCTTCTCATGGATGGCTGTTGTAACAAGATGTCCGTAAGGTGCCAGCATGAAACGTCCGAGCTCTGTAAATATAGCTACATCACCCATGCCTGCTGGTACAAGCACTTCCTCATATACCTTTCTGACGCCCTCGCCGATGACCATGATGTCATTTGGCTCTTTGTCCGGTGTATATGGGATTCCAACTCCGCCTGACAGGTTGATGAAGTCAAGCTTGACGCCTGTCTTCTCCTTGATCTCAACTGCTGTCTCGAACAGAATCTTGGCAAGTGTTGGATAGTATTCATTTGTCACCGTATTGCTGGCAAGGAAGGCATGCATTCCAAATCTCTTCACGCCCTTTGCCTTGAGGATCTTGTATGCCTCGATGATCTGATCCTTTGTCATACCATACTTTGCATCACCAGGGTTATCCATGATGGTTGTTGATATAGAGAACTTTCCGCCCGGATTGAATCTGCAGCAGATCTTCTCTGGAATTCCTGCTGACTTCTCCAGGAAATCAATGTGTGTGAAATCGTCAAGATTGATGGTTGCGTTCAGTTTCTTAGCAAGCACGAATTCTTCGGCAGGGGTGTCATTGGACGAAAACATGATCTCATCGCCCTTAAATCCCATCTTGTCTGACATCATAAGCTCTGTCAGTGATGAACAGTCAGTTCCGCAGCCCTCTTCCTTGAGGATCTTGAGTATCGTTGGGTTTGGAGTAGCCTTTACAGCGAAATACTCCTTAAATCCTTTATTCCATGAAAACGCCTTGTAAAGCTTTCGCGCATTCTCTCTGATTCCTTTTTCATCGTAAATGTGAAATGGTGTAGGGATCTCCTTGATGATCTCTTCTGCCTTTGCCTTTGTAATAAATGGTGTCTTCATCTTTTTTGTCCTTTCTGTCCTTTCCTGCATACTATGCGTTGTTCTCCGCTGCGACAAGGTTCTCACTCTTGTGCATCCTACGGAGAAGCGGTTTTTCTATCTTACCTGTAGCATTTCTCGGAACGTGCTCAAATATGATCTTCCTTGGCCTCTTGTATCTTGGAAGTTCTTTACAGAACTCGTTGATCTCTTCCTCTGTGCAGGTCATGCCATCCTTTACCTCTATGATGGCCGCTGTGATCTCTCCGAGACGGGCATCCGCGATACCGATGACTGCAACGTCCTTGATCTTCTCGTATTTGCTGAGGAAGTTCTCTATCTGTACAGGGTAGATATTCTCTCCACCACTGATTATAACATCTTTCTTTCTATCTACAAGATAAATAAATCCATCTTCGTCCTGCATAGCCATATCTCCTGTGTACAGCCAGCCATCCTTCAGGCACTCCTCAGTCGCCTTTGGATTCTTGTAGTAGCAGGTCATGACACCAGGTCCCTTGAGGATAAGCTCGCCGACTGCGCCCTGCTCAACCTCTGTTCCGTCCTCATTCACGATCTTTGCCTGCCAGCCATAACCCGGCACGCCTATAGCTCCGACCTTATGTATGTTCTCTACTCCCAAATGTACAGCGCCCGGTCCGATGGACTCTGAAAGTCCATAGTTCGTATCGTACTGATGGTTAGGGAATATCTCTTTCCATTTTTTTATAAGGCTCTGTGGCACTGGCTGTGCTCCGATGTGCATCAGTCTCCACTGTGACAGCTCGTAATCCTCCAGATGTACATCGCCGTTCTCTATGGCGAGCAGTATATCCTGAGCCCATGGTACAAGAAGCCATACTATAGTACACTTCTCATCACTTACAGTCTGAAGTATAGTCTTTGCGCTTACTCCCTTGAGCAGAACTGCCTTGCCGCCCACTATCAGACTTCCAAACCAGTGCATCTTGGCACCCGTGTGGTACAGCGGTGGAATACACAGGAATACATCATCCTTTGTCTGTCCGTGATGTACATTCTCAACCTTTGCCGCATGCATCAGGCTCTCATGGTTGTGAAGGATAGCCTTTGGAAATCCTGTTGTTCCAGATGAGAAATATATAGCCGCATCATCGCTGTCCTTGATGTCTCTCTTCTCGAATACACTTGAACAGTTGGATGTCAGCTTGTCATAATCCTCCGCAAATGTAGGGCAGTTGCCGCCCACATAGAAGAGGATTCTCTTCTCAGCTATCTCGTCAACGACAGCCTCTATACGTCCGATGAACTCAGGACCAAATACAAGTACGTCGACATCCGCAAGCTCTACACAGTATTTGATCTCCTCCGCATCGTATCTGAAGTTGAACGGAACAACTACGGCTCCCGTCTTCAACACTCCGAAATATATTGGAAGCCACTCAAGGCAGTTCATCATGAGGATACCTACCTTATCTCCCTTCTGGATTCCACGTGATACCAGAAGATTGGCAAATCTGTTTGCCTTCTCGTTGAACACGCTCCATGTGATCTCTCTTCTGTACTGACATGTAGGATTCGACTCTATGAGTTCATACTCTCTCCATGTAACTCTTCTCGTCTCCTGCACATCAGGATTTATTTCTACCAAAGCGACATCATTTCCGTATTCTCTGGCATTTCTCTCTAAGTAATCTGTGATTGGCATAACCGTAACTCCTAACCTCTCTTAATAATTGCTCTTATCTCTTTTTCAATTAAAAGCTTTAACGCGTTAAATTGCACGCTCTTTACAGTATATCCCTCACATGGAAAATATACAATAGGCAAATATATACCTCTACATAAAACTATGAGAAACACGCTTCGCGAGTTTCTCAAGTTATCGCGGCAGTCGCCAAGGTCTCGTGCAAGCACGGACTTTGGCTCGTTGCTCGCGTAAATTAAATCGGCGGCAAACACAACTTTTCGTGTTCACCGCCAATTTTGTTTTCTACGCATAAAACGATGCCTTGATTACATTGATATAACTGTTCATCATCTGTGATCCCGCAAATGTCGCGATCATCAGTCCTACGCTGAGCGCAGGGCCAAATGCAAAATGCTCATCTTTGCCCTTCTTACGTCTTATCAGCAAGATAGCACCCTGGCATCCACCAATGATAAGTCCGATGAAGAACGCTATGACCGTAGCCTTCCAGCCAAGGAAGAATCCTGCGGCAAACATGAGCTTGATATCTCCGCCGCCAAAGCCATCCGGAATGACCAGCACTATCAGGAACAGCGGAAGACTCACACATATCATTCCTATGAGTCTGCTCACAAGCGAGAGATCGCCACCCGTCAGAGAAAAGCCCCCTCTTGTGAAGATGGATATAACTCCAAGCACCAGTATGCATACATTCAGCACAAATGGTATCTCCATGGTGTCAGCGTCTATGAATGTGATGATAGTCAGCAGTGCAAAGAACAGGAATACCGTGACTGCCTCAAGGCTCACACCAAACTGCCACACCATCAGCACTCCGAACGCTCCGCCAAGTATCTGTATGAATAAGCATCTCGGAGAAAACTTCTCAAAACTCTTCGGCTTTCCCTTAAATATATTCTCATTGTTCGGCAGTTTGAGTATGATCTCATTTGCCAGAGTGAAAAGCACCACCCCAAGTAAAAACGCAACTATACAAGCTGCTATATTGATTGAATTCATAAATATAAAATCCCTTCTAAAAATATCACTGCTCACGATGGTCGATGACACGCTGTGTCTTCTTCTCACTTCTAGGCAGCGTTCCAACAGGGACAACAGTAATCTTCGGTGTAACTCCGATCCTTGACTTGAACAGATCTCTAATCTGACGTCCTGTCTGTTCAAAATCTACACGTCCCTCGGCCTCGACTGTAACCAGCATGATATCCTTATTGGCTGGCTCATCATGGGCTATATTTATGGTGTACTCGCTTGGGACTCCATCCACAAGTGCAAGCAGCTCCTCAACCTGACTTGGGAACATATTTACGCCGTGTACCTTGAACATATCGTCACTTCTGCCCTTGATGATATCAAGTCTAGGATGCTTTCTTCCGCATGGGCACTCACCTGGAATGATCCTTGATATATCGTGTGTCCTGAAACGGATGAGCGGAGCTCCCTCCTTAACCAGAGTAGTGATAACTATCTCTCCCTCTTCTCCGTCAGGGAGAGTCTTTCCGGTCTTCGGATCTATTATCTCTATATAAACATAATCATCCCAATAGTGCATTCCATTCTGGGCATCGCAGCTTATTCCGATACCAGGTCCATAGATCTCTGTAAGTCCATATATATCATACAGCTCTATTCCAAGCTTCTCCTTTATATACTTTCTCTTCTTCTCACTCCAGCGTTCTGAACCAAATACGCCCTTTTTCAAATGTATCTTATCCTTAAGCCCTCTCTTATCTATCTCTTCGGCAAGAAGAAGTGCGTATGATGATGTTGCTGTGAGAACTGTACTTTCAAGATCGATCATCATCTGTAACTGTTTGTCAGTATTTCCAGGGCCCATAGGAATTACCATGGCACCAAGCTTCTCCGCACCTGCCTGAAATCCTATTCCGGCTGTCCACAGACCATATCCCGGTGTGATATGTACTCGGTCTTTCTTTGTCACTCCGGCTGTCTCGTAGCATCTTGCGAACATGGTTGCCCAGTCATCGACATCCTTTGCTGTATAAGGTATGATAACCGGCTTTCCTGTTGTTCCTGAAGATGAATGGATACGTACCACTTCCTCATCCGGAACAGCCTGTATTCCCAGTGGATAAGCATTTCTCAGATCATCCTTGCTTGAAAACGGAAGCTCCTCAAATGCCTCCTGACTTGTCACATCTGTTATACCAAGCTCTCTGTACTTCTTACCATAATAGCTGTCAGTCTTTACAAGTCTCTTTATCTGAGCGTCCACCTGACTGAGCTGTGTGTCATTTAACTTCATAATTTTTACTCTCCTTTTCCCTTTTGTCAGCCCATTGAAAAATACACTTTATACTTTCAAAGGCCGATGCATCCCATGCTGAAATCACTTATATGTCACGACAACTACATCTTCATCGCATATTCAAATACTTTCTTGTTCACCTCTACAAACTTCGGATTCACTCCATTCTCAATGGCTGATATGATGTCTGCCTCGTCAAGTCCCAGTCTGCCGCTGGCTGCTGCAACTCCAAGAAGTGCTATGTTGTAGAACTTTGCCGAACCAAATTCACGACTTATCGATACGCCGTCCATGACTATGCAGTCGCATTTGTCCTTCAGGTAGTCAAGCATCGGCTGTGCCTCGTAGCCTGAATTCATGAGCGAGTCAGTCGCCGGTTTCACCGGGACGTTGTTGGTGATGACGATTCCTCCCTTTTTCAGATAAGCCAGATTGCGCACCGCCTCTGCAGGCTCAAACGCAAGTATAATGTCAGCACCGCCCTGGGCTATGAGTGGCGAATACGCCTCACCGATCCTCACATGGCTCGTGACACTTCCGCCTCTCTGCGCCATACCTATGGTCTCCGCCGAATGTACCGTCTCGCCCTTTGCCATATACGCCGATGCAATGAGCTTGGACGCAAGAACCGTTCCCTGTCCGCCTACACCGCAGACCAGAATATCCTTATTCATTGACAGTTCCTCCCTTCCCAGCTTTTGTATCCGCATTTGAACACGCACATGCAGAATCTGCTGTTTTGTCTGCCCCAGTGCCAGCATCACTTATCGCACCCACTGGACAGATCTGTGCGCACAGACCGCATCCCGTACACAGGCTTTCATCTATCGCCACCTTGCCATCCTTCAGGATGATCGCAGGGCAGCCTATCTCTCTGATACATTTCTTACACTGTATGCACTTTTCGGATATCTCCATCTTGCCGGACGGCTTGGTAATGGCTATACAAGGCGACTTGAAAATGATCGCCTTAACTCCCCTGATATCCGCGCACTCTTTGACTGCTGCCACGCTGGCCTCAAGATCAAGCGGATCAACCGTGACTATCTTCTTCACTCCGATTCCCTCAAGTACCTTCTGTATACTCACCTTGTCCACGAACTGGCCCATCATATTGCGTCCTGTTCCCGGATGTGGCTGGTGTCCCGTCATGGCTGTGGTCGAGTTGTCGAGCACACACAGGATCATATTCGCATCATTGTAAACTGCATTTACCACGCCTGTCATACCCGACGCAAAGAATGTGGAATCTCCCACAAATGCAAAGCACACGCCGTCTTCATCCACCCAGTGGAAGCCCTGCGCCATGGTGATTCCGGCTCCCATGCACAGACAGGTATCCACCATGTCAAGCGGCATGGCATTTCCAAGTGTATAGCATCCTATATCTCCGCAGAAGTAGCTCTTTCTGCCAGCCATCGCTTTCTTTACCGCGTAAAATGACGCTCTGTGAGGGCATCCTGCACACAGCACCGGAGGTCTCACAGGAAGCTCTGGTGCATCTGACACATCCACCTGGGAAGTCTTCTCAAGGTCAAGGAAATCGCACAGGATATCCGCAGCCTTGTTGGTAGAAAGCTCTCCGCTCGCCGGCACATCCCCGGTCTGCTTGCCTCTGACATCTATATCCATATGATATTTGCCTGCAAGGCGTAATATCTGATTCTCTATGTATGGGCTGAGCTCTTCAAGACACATGACCTCCGTCACTCCGTCCAGCACATTCTTCACGAACTGCTCAGGGAACGGATGTGGAGTTGCTATACGGACCAGCTTCACATCAGGCACATTCTTTAGTGTCTCCTTTGCATAGCAGTAGCTGATTCCCGATGCGAATACCGCCTTGCTGCCGCTGCCCTCCACCGTGTTCATGGAGTAGCTGCCGAAGTCGTCCCCAATCTCTACATTTCTTTTTTCTATCATGGCATGATTGGCAAATGACAATCTCGGGAAGATGACCCATTTCTTTGAATCCTTTACAAATCCCTCATATTCCTTTGCCTTCCACTCGTCTTTTACCTCTATGGATGCGTATGCATGACACACTCTTGTTGTCGGTCTGAACAGAACCGGTGTCTTGTATTTCTCCGAGTAGTCAAATGCATCCTGTATCATCTGATATGCCTCCTCAGGAGTCGACGGATCAAATACCGGGATCCTGCAGAAATCTGCAAACATCCTTGTATCCTGCTCCGTCTGTGACGATATCGGTCCCGGATCGTCCGCAGACACGATAACCATTCCGCCCTTTATCCCGACATACGCCAGCGACATAAGCGGATCCGATGCCACATTGAGACCCACCTGTTTCATGGTCACAAGTGTCCTCGCTCCACTGTATGATGCACTGGCGGCAACCTCCATAGCCGCTTTCTCATTTACCGACCACTCCACATGGACTCCGTCATGCGGGTATTTTGCTACTGTCTCCAGTATCTCCGAAGACGGGGTTCCCGGATATCCCGCCACAAGGTTCAGACCCGCCGCAAGTGCACCGAGGGCTATGGCCCCGTTACCCATAACATATTCTTTTCTCATAACAATTCCTTCCCGCCCGACTTGAGTGATAGATCTCTAAATTATGATTCAGAGCTGATCTCTCAAGTCAGACAGCCATTTTATAAATTCTCTTATATTTCGATATTATACCCTCCACAGCTTTTAATGACAACAAGTATTCGGGGCAGCATCACTTTACTGTTATAAAGTGATGCTGCCCCGAATATTTTCTGCCATATATCTCTATACAATTTGCATGCACTGTATGAGCAGCAGCCACGCAAGTCCATAGTATGTGATGACCGCCACAAGATCATTTACCGTGGTGATGAGCGGGCCGGATGCCACCGCCGGATCAACCTTGATCTTATGAAAGAACATCGGCACAAGGGTTCCAACCAGACTTGATATGACCATTGCCACCAGCAGTGATACACCAACACAGCCAGATATCATAAATGCTTTTCCCATGGTGAAACCTTTGAACACACCGATATATACCCCAAGAAAGATCAATGACAACGCTCCCAGGATCAAGCCATTTCCAAACCCAACTCTCATCTCCTTGACAACGAGGGACATTTTCTCCTTGCCGGTCAGATTCTCATCCATGAGCACACGGATCGTCACAGCAAGGGACTGTGTGCCGACATTGCCCGCCATATCCAGAATCAGAGACTGAAAACACATGACTATCGGCAGCACCGCCACCACGCCTTCAAATGCTCCGACAACCGTGGACACTCCCATGCCCAGAAACAGCAGTATGATGAGCCACGGCATACGCTTTTTCATGCTTTCAAATGTGGTCTCCTTCAGATCCTCCTCCGCAGTCAGACCTGCCAGCTTGGCATAGTCATCGCCCATTTCATCGTCCACTGCCTCTATGACATCCTGTGCGGTAAGGATACCGATTATCTTTTTTTCGCCGTTCAGCACAGGGAGGGAATCCTCCGCATAATCTTTGATATCTTCTATGCACTCCGATATCTTCTCATGATCTATCAGATACGGATAGGAATCAATGATTATATCGTCCAGCTCGTCATGCTCTCTGGCAATGATGAGATCCTTCAGATCTATGGCACCACAGAACCTTCCCTCGTCGTCAACCACGTAGAGGGTTGATATATTGTCCTTTTCTCCCGCTTGCTGTACAAGCTCGTGCATGGCCTGGCGTATGGTCAGATTCCTCGATATGCTTATATAATTGTTGGTTATAAGACTTCCTATCTCATCGTCATCGTAGGAATTTATGAGACGGATGTCTGCCTTCAGATCCTCGTCAAGTATCGGTCGCAGCTGATTCTTGACTTTTTCGTCCACATCCTCCAGAAGATCTACAGCGTCGTCCGAATCCATCTCATTTATGACTTCTGCCAGCCTGCCTATACCCAGCTCCTGTATATACTCCTCTGGTTCCTCTATATACGAGAAAATATTGGATATCCACTCCGGATCAAGACTGTCATACAGGGATTTTCTCTCCTCCTTCGTCATCAGCTCCAGACTCTGTGCAATGTCCTTCTCGTGGTAATCCTTCAGTCTGTCAACCAGCTGCTCCCGGTCACAACCACTTCTTATTATCGCTACGATATCCTGCGCAAATGTTGGTTCCTTCAATATCTCTTTCATCATTCTAAGCCTCCATTCTCCCTAAAAAGGGCATAAAAAAACCACCGTAGCAAATGCTACGCAAACTCTACTGCTTTGTTGCGACATTCTTTAACGATGGACAGACTTAGACCTTATATAAAAAGCGCTTATACAGACACCTGAAGATAATCCAGGTCTGTTCCATCGTTATATGTACTTCGACCATGACTATCACAACTGTCCATATATACCGCCTCCTTTGTTTTTACTCTTATGTATAATAACATGACACCAAACAGAAATAAACATAGGCTTTGTAAATTTATTTTTACATTCCTTATACATACATCCGGCAAATTCATGCTCTTCTTTTTAACATGCATATGTGATACAATGTTTCTTGAATTTTTATAGAAGGAGAATGACCATGAACAACCGACCATTTGCCGGCAGAACTGCTGCCGTTATAGATCTGGCAAAGCTCAGGAGCAATATTGCCAACATAAAGTCACGACTGAAACCGGGAGTTGAATTTATCGCTGTCATGAAGGGCGATGGATACCGCCACGGTATTGCAGGGCTCTACCCGACACTGAAAGAATGTGGCATAGACAGCTACGCCGTCGCCATCTGGGAAGAGGGAAAGATGCTCAGAGACGCTGGTGCTACAGAGTCTATCCTTATCCTCGGCGATACAGCGGATGACATGCTGGACGAGGCCGCAAAGTACGACCTTGATCTCACTGTCTTTTCAATGGAGGGTGCTGAGAACATGGCTGCTGCTGCAAGAAGAGCCGGTAAGAAACAGAACGTCCAGATAAAGTTGAACACCGGTATGAACAGAATAGGATTTCCGGTATGCCAGGAATCATTTGACACTATAAAGAAGATCTGCGAGATGGATGACCTGAACGTAACAGGTATATTTACACATTTTGCAAGGGCAGATGAGGGGGATCACACAAGTGCAAGAAAGCAGCTTGACCTATATCTCCACGCCATAAGTGAACTTGAGAAGATGGGTGTTGTCATACCAAAGCACCACGTAGCCAACAGCCCTGCCATACTGATGCTGCCTGAGGCGCAGCTCGATGCAGTCAGATGCGGTGATATCCTCTATGGCCTCACCCCTTCTGATGATTTCGACTGGAAGCATTCAGGACTTCAGGAGATCCTCAGCTGGTACACATACGTTGCCATGGTGAAGGAGGTTCCTGCCGGATCTGAGATTGGATACGGCGGAACATTTGTCACCGAAAGGCCTACAAAGATCGCCACACTTCCGGTTGGATTTGCAGACGGCTACAGCCGTTACCTGTCCAACAAGGGCAAGGTCATCATAAACGGTCACGAGGCACCGATCATCGGACGCGTGTGTATGGATCAGTGCATGGCGGATGTCACGGACATCCCGGATGTACAGCGCGGCGACACTGTAACCCTTCTCGGCGAGGGCATGTCCATCGAGGATATGGCAAATATGCTTGATACAAATGTGGATGTGATTGTGTGCAACATATCGGTGAGGGTTCCGAGGGTGTATATAAACTAGCCATTTGTTGTACAAATATAATCAGACAATCGTTATCATATCTTTTAATAAAGATCAGAAATTGTTGAGAGCAAATTTCTCATATTTCTGGTCTTTTTGTTTTCGCCCATTTCCTCACTGGTAAACTCGTTTTGCATCCTTTGTATTTACCATTTTACAAAAAGTAAAATTTCCCCCATTTTTGCCCCATTTTTCCACTCTCAGCGTCACAAATTCGCTTTATAAGCGCATTTGTCCAAATCTATTGACAAGCCCATTTTAATTGCCTAAAGTATGCCTACCGGCCGAGAATTTTCATAAGGAGGGACCCGCCTAAGTGGGAGGATTCCTTCAGAGGAAGCGCACTGATGTGCGCGTAGGTCATCAAGCTACGCTTGACGACATGTTATGAAGCACGCAGACGCCCGCGCAAGCGCTTTAATGCGTCTGCTCCAATTTTTCATAAGGAGGAAAACTGTGACACTAACTATGCCAAGTCCCGATTCTGCATTGAAGGATTTCTTTAAAAACAACGAAACATTTGCGGCTCTGTTCAACGGATTCTTTTTTGACAACGAAACCATTATAAAAGCAGATGAACTAGAACCTGATGACACTGCTTATGCAGAATCAATAAAAATACATAATGGCAAGCAGAAATATAAAGTAGAGAAAGTGAATAAGTATAGGGACAACATTCGAATGACAAAGCTCGGTTATCTTGTTATATTAGGTATTGAAGATCAGTCAAAAGTCCATTATTCTGTGCCCATTAGAAAAATGTTATATGATGCTTTGGAATATAGTTCCGAATTGTCTACAATAAGAAATAATCAAGACAAGACCGAATGGACTGTAGATGAACGATTACCCACTATATGTTATTGACATTGGGCACGATGAGGATTTATCATTTAATAACAAAGCACTTGATGAGTTGAGACTGGTATTACATTCTATATATTCGTATACAGCAGATACAGACACATCCATTGTTGATAATTCAACATTAGCCTTAGCCGGGATCTTATCCGGCGATGCAAATCTTTATTATACTGCTGTTGATTCAAAGGGAGGAGAACAACCATTGTGTAGAGCTTTAGCAGAAAGAGACGAAAAGTTACTGGCAGCCGAACGGGAAAGAACTAACGCGTTGATTGCCGAGAAAGACCAGATGTTAGCCGACAAAAATAACGAAATCCTAAAACTAAAAGCAGAACTGGAGAAATTAAAAAAACAAATAATTCTTTGGTAATACGACACTATTCTCAATCACACAGACTTATATGAATATAAGCACGGGAAAATGTTAATGCATTTACACTTTTGCTTTGAAGGTGTTCCTACAGAACAAACTCCTGCGGCAATGCTAAAATACTACCGACAGCGAAAGTGTTTAACCACACGACAGTTAGCCGAGAGTGTAGGAATTGCACCCGCAACAGTGTTAATGTATGAGCGTGAACGATTCCCGATACCATATCAAACAGCCGTTGCTATGGCTGAAATCCTTGAAATTGATAGAAATATGCTCTTCGATGAATTTGCTCAATTTATGGATTATCCATACAGTGATAGACTTCGTGAAATCAGAAAAGCACACAGATTAAATCAAGCAACTTTTGCTGAAAAAGCAGGTATTAGTTTGAGTATCTATTCTAAGTGGGAGGGCGGTTCACGACAGCCGTCAAGAAAAATGTTTCGGCAATTAGTAAATACATATCCCGAAATAAATATATGAAAATACAGCGTATCTGTGATATAGCAGGTACGCTGTATTTTTTATCGGCACATTGGTGTTATTACCTGTCTTTATTTAAAATAAAAGTACACTAAAATACAGGAGGAAATTACTATGGAAAAGTCATTATTTGAACAAATGGGCGGTACTTATACGCAAGTTGGAGATTACCTGATACCAAATCTCCGTTTGCCAGAACAACAAGGTCAGCCGATCGGAGTATGGGGGCAGCGACACGCAAGATATTTAAAACAGCACCATAAAATTATTTATATGAACCTGTTGACAAGCGGGAAACTAAACGACTATCTTGTCGGTATTGAAAATCAGGCTGAAAATATGTTTCTTCAAATCGTAAAGCAACTAACAGAAAGCGAAAATATAACAGAAGAACTTAAGGAAAGAAATCCAATGCTTTGGTGTTCACAACTCAATAATATTCGAGAAAGAGCTACCGAAATAGTTAATGCTGAAATAATCTATGTATAAATAAGAAAGAATCAGTTGCAAAACATCACAACTGATTCTTTCTTCTTATGGTAATAAATTCAATCCCAATTCCTTCAAAAACTCATTATGCCGAGCCTTTGCCACATTAATGTCATTCTCAATTTTTTCAAGCTCCTGCCGTACTTCTTCAATATCAACAATTTCTTCTTCGGGCGCAGTGCTGACATAACGAGAAATATTTAGGTTATATCCATTTTTCTCGATTTCCTCCATAGAAACTCGGCGGGAATATTTTGTGTCATCTTCTTTTCGGTATTGGTATGTTTCAATGATCTTATCAATATGATCAGGTAAAAGCGTGTTTTGACGCTTCCCTTTTTCAAAATACTCACTTGCATTGATAATTAGCACATCATCATATTTCTTGCATTTTTTAAGAACCAGAATACACACTGGAATACCCGTAGAGAAAAACAAATTTGCCGGCAAACCAATGATAGCATCAATATTTCCATCTTTGAGAAGTTTTGTTCTGATTTTTTCCTCAGCGCCACCACGGAACAGTACACCATGCGGCAAAATAATTGCCATTGTTCCATCATCACTTAAAAAGTGGAAGCCATGCAATAAAAAGGCGAAGTCTGCCGCTGACTTTGGGGCAAGTCCGTAATTCTTGAATCGAAAATCTTCTGCCATTTCTTCTTTGGGTTGCCATCTATAGCTGAAAGGCGGATTGGCTACCACTGCTTCAAACTGCATTTTTTTTGCAGGATTCATCTCATTTAAGATATTCCAATCATTTAATAATGAATCTCCGTGATGAATCTGAAATTCAGAATCCTTTACACCATGAAGTAACATATTCATACGAGCAAGGTTGTAGGTAGTAATATTTTTCTCCTGCCCATAGATCTGACCGATACCATTTGCACCAAATTGTTTTCGTACATTAATTAACAAAGAACCTGAACCACAGGCAAAATCGAGTACGTTTCTTAGTTTGCTCTTTTTTCCGGTGCTTGGATCTTGACTATCAAGAGATACAATTCGGGAAAGGATAGTTGAAACCTGCTGCGGGGTATAGAATTCACCCGCTTTTTTACCAGAACCAGCAGCAAACTGGCCAATCAAATATTCGTAGGCGTCACCCAGAATATCTGTTTCATTTGGAAATTCGGCAAGTCCTTTTGCGATTTCTGTAATAATCGAACATAGTAAGCTATTGCGTTCACCATAATTTTTCCCAAGCTTATCGGAATCCAGATTAACTTCTGAAAACAATCCACGAAATCTGCTTTCAAACGACTCATTCTCAATATATTTAAAGCCACTCTGCAAAGTTTTCAGCAATTGACTATTTTGTGTTCGTGCCAATTCATAGATATTACTCCACAAATATGCCGGTTTTATCACATAATGAATTTTACGTCGCATTTGTTTTTCAAGCATATCAACTTGATCCAAATTGCGAATATACCAGACTGCAAGCGGGATTATATTGTGGCTATAGAGCATCTTATTATTGTCATCTACAAAATCTTGTCTTGCTTTTTCAATTTTTTGATGGTCTTTTTTTTCTTCATGTAACCCTAATTTTTCCGGAGAAAGCGATCTACTGTATTGGGTAATAACGGATTTAAGCTCGTCAATATAGGTATCAAGATCCTCTGCATTTTTTTGAATTTCAAGCCCACTTTTCTGATAATCACTTCCCAATTCCTTTTTTACTGCCTCTTCATAATTATCGGACAAGTAGCGCAAAAAGAGAAAGGACAGCATATAATCTCTAAAATCATCGGCGTTCATTGCGCCACGCAGTTTATCAGCAATCGCCCATAATGTTGAGCCTAACTGTTTTTGTTGTGTGTCATTCATCAGTTATCCTCCTGTGCCTGTTCTGTATCAAATATCCTTTGATTAAACTTATAATCTTCCAAAAAATTATCTAATATATTTCGAAAATACTCCTTATTATCATCTGCCAATGGAGCTGGCTCAAAAACAGAATAGTTTCCATGACTCATAATATTAACCATTCTTTTATGGACAATGAAATCATCATCATTATCTATTCGTAAACACGATGAAAAATGCTGATAACCATGAAAAGCAGCCGTTTTTTCTAAAACATTCCTAAGAATATTAAAATGATAACTATAGATTTTCCCTGAATCAGCAACTTTCTTCAACTCTTTTAATAATGCGACATGATAAAAGAACGGTGTGTTGCTTGTATCTTTTAATATGTATAGTCCGTTTTTTGTTAGTCTTTGAAAAAACAGTCTTTCCGGATTTTTAATCTCATTACACAGAACATTATAAAAAAGAGTGTGATGTGATGAAATTACAACCTTGATATCCGTATCACTCATTAGGTTTGCTAAATGACTTGCCACTGCAATAACATTGTTATCATCAAGAGATGAAATTGGATCATCAATATAGATATATTTGACCCAACTATAAGATTCCTCTTTATCAACAACCAACTGCATAATTGCCAAGAAAAAACACCAAACAAATATATTTTCTTCGCCACGGGATACCTTGATGTTGTCTATTCTTTGACTGACTCCTTCAATTGTCACATTTCTATAAAAGCTAATTTTGTATTCGTCATAATCAATTGTAAAATCGAAGTCAGCATACCGGTGCAAAAAAGGCCTAATTCGGCTTTCCATTTCCAACTCTTTTAACCCAGAAAAAAATCTGGAATCACTGTTCAATTTTAAAAATCGATCTGTATCGTTTTCCAAGTCATTGTCCCAGTAGAAAAGATCTTCCGTAAAAGCGTTATAATACAATGTGTCTGCTGTTTTTTCTCCGGTTTCTTCATTTAGCGTTTGACCTAATGTTTTAAATTCAGCAGATAACCTTGTTTTTCCGGTACCGTTATAAGCAAATAACAAAATGTATTTTTTTCGTTCTTCATCCAACATCATTCGAAAATACTTCGCAATTTCTTCCAAATTCTCAAACTGAGGTTCTCCAATTCGTTTGAAAATGAAGTCCAATTTGATAAGGACTTGTTCTGCTAACCCTTCTTTTAGATGGTACTCTGTTCGATCATTTGATCTCTTGTAATTATTAGTAACAATACTTTTATATTGCTGGAAATCCGGTGCATTTAATGTTTTATTAGTAAGCTTTTTATATTCTTCTTTTGAAATTATTTCCGGTACATTTAAACTCATACATCTGCCTCCTCAAGAGAAGGAAACAATCCCTGCATTAATCCTTTTTTATGTGCTTTTAACTGTTCCACTTTATTTGATTGCTCGGTAATTATCTTATCTATCTCAGACAAGCAATCTGCAATTTTTTGTTGTTCTTTGAAAGATGTAGGAAGAACAATTTCGACATTTTTCAAAACTTCTTTAGAAAGATTATTGTTCTGTCCCGTACCATGCATGTTTATTTCTTTGTGTATTAGTGGTTCTATCAAAAATTTAATTGCATGGTTCTTTTCGTCTTTAGGAATCAATTTCAAAGTACGCTGATTTAATACAGCAATATTTGTATTCCATATAAAGAAATTAAACCCTGCTGCACCCGTCAAGCTCAATATTAAATCATTTTTTGAAATTAAATATTTATATAAATCGTTACGCTTAATCAAATTCATATTGACAAACACTTTGTCAGTATTTGAATTTTTGTTATTTATATCGGTAATCCTAACAACTTGAATATAGTTAGAATCTGTATCATTTGTAACGAAATCACTTGACGAAAAGGCATATCCTTCTTGAAAATCACATATTAGTTTTAGCTTTCGCAATTTCCACTCTCCGCATCCTTGAAATTCAGGAAATCTCCATTCGGGCAGAGTTTTCCCTTCAGCAGGGAACAGCTTTTGCATCAAGCCTTTTTTGTATTTTTCTAATGCTTTCAGTTTTCTGCTTTCTGCGTCAATCAGTTCATCAATGGAGGATAGACAATCAGCAATCTTTTGTTGTTCTTTAAAATCAGGTAATGCAAGAGGCATACTCCATAAATGTTTTGTATCAACACTTAACGCCCCGTGTGCTCTTGCACCCACCTCAATATATTTTCTCAGCCAATGTCCGTGATAGTTATTGTGCCAAAGATAATCAAAAAACGGAGGATATGATTCATTACCAGTAATTCTAAAGCAAGTAAAAATACTATTGGGAACAGCGGCTATATCGTATTCTCCCAACATAGAAATATAGCCTTCTGGAAACTGCTTTGTCGCGCTTTTGTTATATGCAAAATCATATTTCCTGATAACAATATAATTTTTATAGGAATCCCCTGCTATTTCTCTCCCAAATTTTTCTGTTTGTGGTATTAAACCCACGCCAGATATTACACTCATAAGAGTGTATTTATTTTTTCCTGCTTTTTCTTTTACGACGGAAGATATTTTTCCCAACTTCGTAATTTTCAATTTGTCCCCAATGAATTCTGGAAACCGTAACTTAGGAACTATTTCTTTCTTCTTATTCATACGCATTTAACCCCACAATTTCACGACCATCTGCCATTCTCTTTAACAACGGAATCAAATCAGCCACCAAATCCAGTTCTTTTTGAGTTTTTTCTCTCCAGCTTAGGTCAAGCGGTGTCAAAAGATCGCCAAGTTTTTCTCCGTCAAAAATCATTCGGTCAATGATTTCCTGAATAAACGCTTGCAAACTTTGGATTTCAATGCCGTGTTTTTTCGCAATGATATTGATTTCCTGATTGTTTTTCTGCTCTCTGAATTTCTGATACCCTGCTTTGATTTCCTTTTCATCCAAAGCCACACCAACTTGAAGCGAATCGATATATTCGATAATATCTTCTCTTTCATCAAGCAAATTGGAAGTAGCCGAAAGCATGCCGATGAGTTGTTCTTTACTCATTTTTTGCTTTTTCGGTTCGGTCTGGGTGTATTTCGCAATCAATGCCATAATATAGTCATAGTCGATAATTGCAGACGAAAACAGAACAAACTCAAAATCGAGCTGTTCAACTTCAGGATTTTTATCCTCGTTCTCTTTTCCTTGCTCAGATTTCAGTCTTTGTGCCACATCAATATAAGCACCACGGAACGCACGCAGGGTATCCTCCGGCAACAGCTCCTCGATTTTTTCTGCGTCTTTTTCTTCAATTTCCGTGTACTGCTCCAACTGCGTTTTCAAACGCTGTACTTCCTTGAATTTATTGATAAATTCACATCTTGCGGCATCACCTTTCAAGTTGTTTACCTCTTCCGGTTTGCACTCCAATCCCTGAGATTCCATAAACTTTTCTAATTCACTTACTGCCTTATCCAGTTTCTCAACAACCTTTGGTGCTGGGACAACAAGCCATATTTCTTTTGCTCGGTTACTGTTATTTTCACCGGAAAACAGAGCAATAGCTTTATCTACTTCATCAGACTGGCTTCTGAAATCAAGAATATTACCATAAGGTTTTGTATCATTTAAAACTCGATTTGTTCTGGAAAATGCCTGAATCAAGCCATGATATTTTAAGTTCTTATCTACATACAAAGTATTCAGATACTTAGAATCAAAACCGGTCAGCAGCATATCCACAACAATGGTAATATCAATTTTGTTTTTATGAGGATAATCTGCGTTAGTATATTTCTGGTCTTTAATTCTTTGCTGTACATCCTGATAATACACATCAAAATTGTTGATGTCATGGTTGGTTCCATACTGTTCATTATAGTCTTTGATAATACTGGTCAACGCTTGTTTCTTTTTATCAGGTTCTTTTTTGTTATCTTCTTTTTCCTGTGGAAGATCCTCTTGAATTTGCTGAACATCCTTATTACCTTCTGCCGGCGGCGAGAATACGCAGGCGATATTCAATGGCACAAATTCACAGTCGTCGGCATCAATACAATTTTGTTGTGCTTCTTTGAACAAGTTGTAATATTCAATAGCATCATTGATTGATGATGTAGCTAAAATAGCGTTGTATCTTCTGTTATTTGTTATAGCGTCATGTTTTGACAGAATAGTTTGTACCACAGCCTTTTTTTGCTGTTCCTCATTGATTCTTGAAGCATCTCTGTCATTTTGCGGCTTGAAGTAGTCAATATGGAATCGCAATACATTTCTGTCGTCGATGGCATGAGTAATCGTATAAGCATGAAGTTCTTTTTCAAAAATATCCTTCGTAGTTGTATAAGAACCGATTGTTCCATCAATTTGCTTGTAAGTTGCGTTTTCTTCAAAAATAGGTGTGCCAGTAAATCCAAACAGCTGAGCCTTTGGGAAAAAGTTTTTGATTGCTTTATGGTTTTCTCCAAACTGTGAACGATGGCATTCATCAAAGATAATTGCAATTCTGCTATCTTTTAAAGGCGCCAATCTTTCTTTGTATGTGAGCTCACCTTTTTTCTTTTTCTCTTTACTCCGCTTATTATCGTCGTCAAGCGCCAAACCTAACTTTTGGATGGTCGTTACAATAACTTTATCTCGATAGTCCTCCGAAACAAGTCTTTTTACCAAAGTTTCCGTATTGGTGTTTTCTTCCACACATCCCTCTTGGAACTTATTGAATTCCTCTCTGGTCTGTCGGTCAAGATCCTTTCTGTCTACCACAAAAAGACATTTTGCTATGTTGCGATTATCTTTTAACAAGGTAGATGCCTTAAAAGAGGTAAGAGTTTTACCACTTCCTGTTGTATGCCAAATATAGCCATTTCCTCTGTTTTGCTCTATGCAATCCATAATGGCTTTAACCGCATAAATTTGATATGGTCTCATAATCATCATTTTCTGTTCACTTGCTACCAAGACCATATATTTGCTAATCAGCTCACTCAAAGCACATTTACGCAGCACAGCCTCAGAAAAATCGAGCAAATGGGTAATTTTTTTATTATCCTTATCAGCAAATTGATATACAGGTAAAAAGCGTTCATCAGCATCAAAAGCAAAATGCTCTTTGTTATTGTTGGCAAAATAGTAGGTATTACTTTCATTGCTGACAATAAAAAGCTGCATGAAACAGAGCAAAGAATTTGTATATCCATTTCCCGGATCATTTTTATAATCAACAATCTGCTCCATTGCTCTTTTAGGAGTAATTTGGAGCGACTTTAATTCAACCTGTACAACAGGAATGCCATTGATAAGAATAATAACATCGTATCTATGATGACTATTTTCTGTATTAATACGAAGCTGATTAATTACCTCATACTCGTTTTTGCACCAATCATTCGTATTTACAAGGGTGTACTGTAGGGGTGTATCATCATCCCTTTTAAATGTGTTCGTTTCTCTCAAGATTTTTGCCGCTGAAAACACATCTGGTGTAATGATGCTTTCTTTCAATCTTGCAAATTCAGAATCACTTAATCTAACCCTATTAAGTTCTTGAAAATGCTTTCTAAAATTTTCTTCTAAAGAGGCTTTATCTTTAATATCTTCTCGATATATATACTTTAACTCTTTAAGTTTTTCAATAAAACTCAGTTCAATTTGTTTTTCGTTCTTCATATTGCGACACCTTTCACTTAGTTGTTTTCTCTAATAAATCTATCGATTCCTGATCTAAATTATTTTTCCTGCAAAGTTCTGCCAAAGCGTGTCTTGCAATCTGATTGGGTTTTGATTTATTGTTTTCCCATCTATTAACTGAAGTGAATCCCATATGTAATTCTCTTGCTAATCCTTCTTGAGATAAACCCAGCTGGGAACGAATATTTTTTATAACTTCAGAAATTTCCATAGTACAGTTCTCCCTATTCATTTAAATTTATACATAATATATCATATCATAAGCTATAGCAAATTGTAAACATCTTATAACCGTTTGAATTTTTTTGTGTTTTCATATATAATTTAGGAACAAAACAAGTTTTCTATGTCGTTTAATTAATAGAGAGCATACTCTCTGGAAAGGAGGCAAAAAAATATGCCAATATTATTAAAAAGAAAAAACGGCGAAATCACACCGTTTCGCAATGCAGAATATATTTCTGCGTTCTATTTCATCCCCAAAAGCATTTTAGATAAGTGCGGAGAAGAAATAAGCAGTATTCCAAGAAATCCAAGAAAATTGCTTCAAGATCGTCGTGCCATAGAAATAATAGAAAGTGATTTATTTAAGCTGGTAATCATCGACGCTTACGCCTTTATGGTGTGGCCTTTTATGGGGCTTGGAGCAAAAAGGGAGATTTATTCAGGATATGAGCCGTCTTGGAGATATGCGCACGTAGCTTCTATTTGGATTAAAGGAATGGAAGACGAAGGGGTTATCCCTAAGTCACAGGAGATATTAAAAAACAGCAATGTATACGAAGACCTCGGATATATATCCGAAGAAGAAATCTCAGAAACATTCACTTGGCTCGTTCCTAAAATAATGGCAAAACACAATATGAATGAGATCATTGCTGTGGCGGCAGAATATCGCTGCTTTGAAGATTTTGATTATCGAAAGAGCCGACAAAAAATTGATTTTTACCGCAAGTGGTATCATACTCGTGCAAAAATATCCGTTGAATCTCTTGATGAAATAAAAGAAAAATATGCAGAGAATACAGACGGAATGGAGTGGGATATTCCTGATGACAATGTTAATGTTGAGAGTATGGTTTTAGGACCGATTGCAGTCAGCAAATTTTTAGACACGCTTTCTAAAACAGACAGGAAAATACTCACAATGCGAATGGATGATGTTACACTCGAAAAAATCGCAGAAGAATTAGGTTTCAGAACTCACAGTGCTATTCACAAAAGAATCCGAAAGATTGGCTTGGCTTACGAAAAGTTCAGTGGTGAAGATTTGGGATTCAGTAATAAGAAAATTATCTAACAACACCTATTGATGTATAAATCGGTAGGTGTTCTTTTTATGTACAGAAGCAGAAAGGAGGTCTTTTTGGTGCAGTACAATCTGATAAAATCACAGCAAATCAAAATTAAGAACACCCTAGCGATATAATCAGATGGTAAGGAGGGCAACTATAATGAAAAAACAAAAACGAAACAATGAGGACAATCGAGGCGTAGCTATTTACGCCCGAAAGTCCCGTATTACAAATAAAGGCGACAGTATCGGCGTACAGTTTAAGCAATGTGCCGAATATGCCAAAAGAGAACTTCGGCTTGATGAAAATTACAACTTTATGGAGTATGAGGATAAAGGTCTCTCCAGTTACTATTCCGACCATCCTGATTTCCAGCGTATGCTTCACGATATTGAAATGGGTAAAATACATGCGGTTGTCTGCTACAAGTTAGACCGTATCGGCAGAAAGACCAGCGACCTTTTACGCTTGCTTGATTTTCTTGAAAAGCATAAGGTAGATTTGCTGATCTGCTCCAACAATATCAACACCGCTTCCGGCGTATCCAAAATATTCATTCAAATCTTTGCTGTGGTTGCGGAATTTGAGCGTGATACTCTGACCGAGCGTATTACAGATAATATGATGGAGCTTGCTAAGGACGGGCGCTGGCTTGGCGGAAATACGCCCACAGGTTTCACAGTAAAGCGTGTAAAGACCGGCAGCGGCAAAAACAAATCAGCTTACAGTTATTTGGAGAGCATTCCCGAAGAAAAAGCAATGATACAAAAACTCTACGCTGTATTTTCGGAAACCCGTTCTATTAAGAAAACAGCAGACAGGATGAACGAGCTTGGCTATCGCACAAAGATCGGCAGCAAATTCAACACTTCCACTACAAGATTATTATTAAAAAATCCTGTTTACTGCGTTGCTGATGAAATTGCCTACAACTATTTCTACGAAAACGGCGGTGGAGTATGCGCTGATCTATCAGAGTTTGACGGTCAGCACGGCTTATCCGCCTATAACAAGACCGACCAAGAAAAGTTTGAGGACGCTGACAGTACCTTCATTTCTCCGAAATTTGTGCAGTTAATGTCTGCAAAGCCTGTTTCTAAATGGATTATCTCGGTTGGCAGGCGCGAAGTTTTTATTCCGAGTCAACAATGGATTGATACACAAAATATGCTTGATTCCATTGCAGAAAAGTACAACCGCCCGCACCGAAAGACTAATGCTCTGCTGGCAGGGCTGGTATACTGTCCGCATTGTGGAAAACGCCTGCGAGTTATCTCCGAATCAAACCGATGGACAAACGGCAAGCCGAGATTCAAATATGTCTGTCCCGGCTATCGTGCAGGAGAATGTACTTTCCGTGCTGTTGACGGTGTACTGCTTGATGAATTTGTAGTCAAACAGTTATCCGATCTATCCGATGAAGGCAGCGAATACTTTGTCAAATTACTCAATCAAAAGGCTTCGGATATTTTTAAGAATACTCAGAATGAGCAAGAACTAATCGAACTGAAGAAAAAGAAAGTACAGCTTGAAGCTGCTGTTTCGAATAAGGTGAAAAATCTGCGAGAAGCAGGCGAAAACTTAAAACGGTTTATTCAGGAGGATGTAAAAGGACTGACAGACGAGCTTTCTGGAACGGAAAAACTGTTACAAAAATTAGAGGATAGCAGGCAAAGTCAGATGTATGCTGTGAGATATATTGAAGAAATCAAAGAAAGGCTGTTATCCTTTGAGAAATACGCAAAGGACGCACAGCCGGATGTGTTAGTGTTAGTAACGCTGATACAATCCTTTGTGGAGCGTATCTATATCGTTGATAAAAACGATGAGCGTTACTGTCATATCTTTATTAAAGGTTGCACCAAAGAGGACTATGATGATTTCTTCCGGGCAACCGGTTACATATCTGGTACGAGAGAAACAGGTGCTATCACATCCAAATTGCCTTTGTGTGATTCAGATGAGTGTAGCAAATGCAAGAAAACAACGCATACAACGACAGTGGCGGATATATTCCTTTATATCCGCCACTGTCTTTATTTCAAGTTCTACAACCGCCCCTTTTCGCCATCTTCCTGAAGTCTGACGGGAATATGCCTGTGCTCTTCCTGAACAGCGCAGCGAAACGGCTTGCGTTGCTGTAACCTACAGATGGGTGATCTGCTAAAACCATCAGGTCTGTCTGCGTCAGCAGGCTCTCCGCCTGGCTCAGTATCCTGTCCTGACCATCAGGTCATTTCATCACCGCATTATACACATCCCTCTTAGGGACTCCGCGGTCAACTGCCGCCTGCTTGATCGCATCTTTCTTGGACATACCCTGATCAACGTACATCTGGACATGTTCATCCACGGACATAGCCTCGAACGAGTTCTTCTTCTCCTCCTCAAGCTTCTTTACATCAAGTCCCTCTATCACGAGAACGAATTCTCCTCTTGGATCTTCCTCCTCGTAGCGGGCTATAGCCTGTGAGAGCATCATCGGTTCTATCGTCTCATGCTTCTTGGTGATCTCTCTGGCAAGTGTTATATGCCTGTCACCGAGAGTCTCCATGAGTTCCGCCAAAGTCTTCTTCAGCTTGTGAGGAGCCTCATACATCACCATGGTCCTAGTCTCACGCTTCATCTCCTCGAGAACCCTCGCCCTGTCCTTCTTGTCATATGGAAGGAATGCCTCAAATGCAAATCTTCTTGTCGAAAGCCCTGAGCTGATGAGTGCCGATATACATGCACAGGCACCTGGAACAGGCGTAACTTCAAGTCCGGCATCAAGAGCCTGTCTCACAAGCTCCTCCCCGGGATCAGATATACCTGGAGTTCCCGCATCGGTTATGACTGCCACATTCTGTCCCTGCTGCATCTTCTCAACAAGAACCTTCGCCTTGTCGTATTTGTTGTATTCATGATAACTCGTCATCGGGGTCTTGATCTCAAAATGATTGAGCAGTTTGATACTGTTTCTTGTATCCTCCGCCGCTATCACATCCACCTCTTCAAGAACCCTGACGGCCCTGTATGTCATATCCTCAAGATTGCCTATAGGTGTCGCCACCAAGTATAACTTTCCTGCCATATATATCCTCTCTTCTGCTGAACATCTGAGTATTGAAAATCATAGATATCTTATGCTGCCTCTTATCTCTTTGCCGTACCTTCATACGTCGCAAGCAGCTGCTCCGTATACACCCCCGGAGCTTTGTATACTATCATAGGCGGATCGATCTTGATCATGGAATTGCCGCCCTTCACAGCCTCCACTATGACCATGTTCGGCTCCTTGTCTATGTAAGGATGTACAAGCTGCATCCTCTTTGGCTCAAGCCTGTGCTCATGCAGACATTCAAATATCTCAGCCAGTCTGAACGGCTTATGTATCATATAAAAGCTTCCGCCGGGTTTAAGGGCATGCTCTGCCGCTGCCACCACCTGCTCCAGCGTCACATGCACCTCATGTCTCGCTATGTTCTTCGGAGCATCCGGATTCTCCAGACCGTGACTGCCCTTTATGTATGGCGGATTTGAGGTCACTATGTCAAAGGAGGCCTTCTTGTAGTTACAAGAGACCTCCTTTATATCTCCGTTATCTATTCGCACTAAACCGTCAAGCCCATTGAGGCTCACACTCCTTGCCGCCATATCCGCACATGCAGGCTGAAGCTCTATACCTATAAACCGTGCTCCATCTGCCATTTTACCGCCAGGTTGCTGAGTCGCCCCTGCATCCGAATTAGTAACTCCATCTACGGCAATACAATCATGTGAGGATATATAATCATCGGCATTCAAACCAGCAAGTCTCTCCTCTCTGGTAAGAGCTTCATCCCCATACTCCTTTGCAGCAAGAAGTATAGGTATGATACCTGTTCCCGTTCCGAGATCCAGATATCTGCCACCGCGCTTAAATCTCACATAGTTTGCCAGCAGCACAGCATCCATCCCAAAGCAGAACATTCCGCTGTTCTGTATGATCTGGTAACCTTTGCACTGAAGGTCATCTATCCTCTCGCAAGATTTAATCTCCACCGTGGACCCGCCCACCACTTCGGACCGGGCCTGTACAGCCTGACTCTCTATCGTTTTATCATCCGGTTTAATCGTCAAATTTGGACTTTCCACCCTTGTCCTCCAATGCCTCAAGTGCCTTGTACTCCTCGGCACTGAGTCTCTCTGAATTCTTTCTTCTCTTAGGCTTGAACTTGAGCTCAGCCACAGGATACTCCATAACTTCCTTGTTGTCATCCTTGTCAGTCACCACGATCTTAACCTTCTGACGGAGAACGTTCACTGACATGACCTCGCCCTTATTTCCATCTACTGTCCTCACGAAATCTCCCACATTTGGAAGTTTTTCATTCAGATACTCATAAGTGTCCTGCTCATGCTTCAGACAGCACATAAGTCTTCCACACACACCAGATATCTTGGTTGGATTCAGCGACAGATTCTGCTCCTTTGCCATCTTGATCGACACAGGAACAAACTCTGACAAATGCTTGTTACAGCAGAGCTCCCTTCCACATATACCGATTCCGCCCACCATCTTGGTCTCATCGCGGACACCGATCTGTCTGAGCTCTATTCTTGTCTTGAACACCGACGCAAGATCCTTTACCAGCTCACGGAAATCAATTCTTCTATCCGCTGTAAAGTAGAACAGCACCTTGTTATTGTCAAATGTATATTCAGCCTCTATGAGTTTCATGTCCAGCTTGTGCTTGGCTATCTTCTCAAGGCAGATGTCAAATGCTCTCTTGCTCTTCTTCTTGTTATCCTCATATTTCTTTGTGTCATCGGCTGTGGCAACCCTTATGATCGGCTTGAGTGAAGCCGTAAGCTTGCTGTCCTCAACTTTTCTTCTACCTAGAACCACCTTACCATACTCCACTCCTCTTGCAGTCTCGACTATGACAAATGTACCAGTTTCAACTTCAAAATTCTGTGGGTCAAAATAATATATCTTTCCATTAGGTCTAAAACGGACTCCTATAATCTCTTTCATCAACAATTCTCCTTCATAGTCAGGAGCATAAGCTCCATTGCAATGTCAAAGCTGACATTTGCCTCAAGTCTGACCTTAGCCTTGTCCATGGACTTGAGCACCTTTTCTATTCCCTCATAGCTGATATGGGACGACTGCTTTCTTATATCCGAATAATACTCCTTGAACATCAGCCTTCCAGGGTTATTTGACACCTTGAGCATCAGTACATCTCTGTACCACATCATCATCAGATCAATGTAATCACTTATCTTGAGCTTGTACAGCTCCATATTCTTGATCGCAAACAGCATATCATCCACCGACATCTCTCTAAGATGTCTCATGATCTTTACGACATTTTCCTTTATCTCTCTGTATTCATCACTGGTGGCAAGCCTTATGGCTTTTCCAAGGTTGCCCTGAGCGAAATCCATACAGAAATCAGCTTTCTGCTTGTCAAGCTTCAGCTCATTCATGAGATAATCGAGTATATCATGCTCTCTGACCGGTTTCACATTCAGAACTATACATCTGGACTGGATAGTCTGGAGCATCTTATCTATATTGTTTGTCAGCAATATAATGATAGCATATGATGGAGCCTCTTCTATAGTCTTAAGAAGTGCATTCTGTGCATTCACATTGAGAAGCTGCGCATCCTCTATCACATATATCTTATATCTGCTGCTGTACGGCTTGATATCAATATCTGAATTCACCTGATCACGTATCTCCTCAACAGAGATGACATTTGGCTTGTCATGTGTGACCCAGATAATATCCGGCTGGTTTCCTGTCTCACATTGGAGGCATGATTTGCAATGATTACAAGGCTCCGTTCCACCCTCCTCACACTGAAGAGTTTTCACAAGTGCCCTTGTGAGGGTCTTCTTACCACTGCCAGTCTCACCATTGATTATATATCCCTGAGATATCTTTCCAAGCTCTATACTGCTCTTGAAATGGCGTATTATGTCTTCATGTCCGATTATTTCTGTGAAATCTATCATAAATACCAACCCCCTTACATTATTAATTCACATTATCTGTAGCTTTCTGACCTTCTCCCATCAGATGGCATCACAGGTTGAGTTTCTTCTCTACATACTCTGTTATTATACCATGAATCTCATTGATAGGTAAAGTAGCGTCTATCTTTACTATTCTCTCAGGGTGCATATCCGCCAGCATGCGGTATCCGTCCACTACCTTCTGGTGAAATTCAATTTTTTCATTCTCCATTCTGTCAAGCTCTGCCTGATTCTTTTTTCTCGCAATCCCCTCCTGGGCATTAAGATCCATGAGAAATGTCATATCAGGCATGATCCCCTGAAGCGCAAATTCATTAACCTTATACACCGTATCAACGCCCAAGCCTCTTCCGATTCCCTGATATACAGCAGAGGAATCAACAAATCTATCCGCTATAACCGCTTGTCCCGCTTCAAGCGCCGGTTTGATGTTCTCCTTTACGAGTTGGGCTCTGGCTGACGCATATAAAAGCAGCTCCGTCATATATCCCATCTCCGTAAATTCCTTGTTCAATATAACCTCGCGGATTGCCTCACTGATTGGATTTCCTCCCGGATCTCTCGTTATCAGCACATCGTAACCTTTTTTCTCAAGATACTCTTTGAGAAGTTCCCTCTGTGTTGTCTTGCCGGCTCCATCCGGTCCTTCTATTGTTATAAATATTCCTCGCATATCTTAACCCTATGTACATGCACCACAAATGCATATACGCCTTTCTTCTTATATAATTGACCATACGGCCCATCACAAAGTATCAGCACATGTCATTCTAATTTTCAATAATGCTTGTATGCTTTTCATTTCTCGCACAGCACAGCTATACATCCATCATCCACACCTGATACATTCAGCCCGCTTCTTATCATTGTATCTATTCCGCAGACAGCCTGCTCGTCCACTATCTCTCCAGGAGCCAGCACAGGAATCCCCGGCGGATATGCATACACAAACGCACCTGATATTCTTCCCACCGACAGCTCAAGAGGCACCATCTCTGAAGTCTCATCCCATGCTTTCCCGGGAACCACTGCGGATCTTCTTCCGGATATAATGTCCATCGCTCTGCTGCCATCCACGATTGATCTGTACTCAAGTCCACTGTCTATCTCTTCTATCGCCTTAAACAGTATATCATAACTATCGACACTGTCCACAACAGATGATATACAAATAACATAACTCACCGAAGCCATCTCCACGATCAGCCCATACCTATCAGCCAATATGTCAGCGAGCATAACTCCGGTAAATATCTGTCCTGATCCATCCACAGTTCCCGGTCTCACGACAAATACCAGCCTTCCTTCATCGTGGTCAAATACTTTACACGCCGAACAACCTTCATCATTTTTAGACACGTTCACCCCGGGTCTGAACAGCCGTATATTTCTAAGATTGTCACATTTTTCAGCAAATATCTCAAGCCTCCGTCCATACTCGACAAATACTGCTCTGTTATTTGCGCCAAATGCCACCGCCTTCTCCATGCTCTGCATGAATATATACGAAGGGGACGAGGTCTGGAATATCTGCAGATATCTCCTGACTCTCTCATCAAGTTTCGGATTCATCACATGAAGGAGCGATGTCTGAGTGAGTGCAGGCATGGTCTTGTGAAGGCTTTCGATGACAATATCCGCTCCCTGTTCCATGGCGGTTTCATGCCCTTCCATGAAGTTCAGATGCGCTCCCTGCGCCTCATCCACTATGAGATATATTCCATATCTGTGTGTGATTTCGGCTATGATTCTTATGTCTGATATGACGCCCTCATAGGTGGGTGATGTAATGATCACCGCACTCGGCTTTCTGCCATCCACTATCATTGTATTGATCGCACGCTCTAGCTTATCCGGCGATATATCACCCAATATGTCCGTCCTTTCCGGAGTCTCGCGATCGCCTTCACCACGAATATCTGTCCCTTCCCGAGTTTCACAATCATCTTTACCACAGGCGTCAGTCATTCTGTCCGACATTGACTGATTCGCGCCGCAGTGCCATCTCATATCCACATAATCTGGCACTATGTATTCAGGCTCAAGCTCAAGCATGCAGATGGCATTGTACACCGCCTTATGACAGTTTCTGGCCGCAAGTATCACATCTCCCCTGTGACATGTGGCATGGATAGCCGTCATAAGTCCGGACGTAGAACCGTTCACCAGCATGTACGTCGCAAATGTGCCATACACCTTCTTCATCTCTGCAAGACTGTCCGCTATGAACATCTCCGGCTCATGCATATCATCAAGATCCTTTGCCTCAGTGAAATCATGTGCATATACTCCATTCCAGAAGTTTTCCAGCTTTTCTAACGGCAGTCTCTTGTGCCCCGGCATGTGCCATGGGTATGTGCCTTTATTTATATACTTTTCAAGTGCTTCATTTATATATTCTTTCAATGCTTTTCTCCGAACATATCTCTATATAATCTATCTTCCGTATCATAACATATTTTCACGTTTACATTCAATCCGCCAGCCTGCCAGCCATGTTCCATAAAAAAACAGGAGAAACCATAATCGGTCTCTCCTGCGAGGGGGTATGAAAAATTAATTTATCAGCTTTTATTATGATCTGCCAAATGCTGCAACAGCATCCTCTATCTTCTGCAGTTCTTCCTCTGTCATGACTGTGTGAGCCTGTTTCTCAGCAGCCTTGAGATTGCTGATGATCTGTTCAGGCTTTGAAGCACCGATCAGCACTGTTGTGACCTCCGGCTTGTTCAGCAGCCATGCGATGGCAAGCTCTGAGAGCTTCATATCATATCCGGCTGCGATCTCATTTAACTGATTGAGGAGAGGTCTAGTTTCAAGCACCTGATCCTCATGAAGGAATCTTCCGTCCTTCACTGCCCTGCTGTCCGCCGGCATATCCTTCAGATATCTGTCTGTCAGCATTCCCTGTGCCAGAGGTGAGAAACATATGAGACCCTTGCCTGATGCGTATGTCTGCTTCAGAAGTCCATTCTTCTCGACAGATCTGTCCAGTATGCTGTATCTGTTCTGATTTATCACAAATGGCACATGTAGCTCATCCAGTATCCTCTCCGCCTTTGCCATAGTAGGTCCGTCATAGTTGGAGAGTCCGACATAGAGTGCCTTTCCACTCTTAACTATCTGTGCCAGCGCACCCATGGTTTCCTCGAGAGGAGTGTTCGGATCCATTCTGTGATGATAGAATATATCCACATATGGGATGCCAAGTCTTTTAAGGCTCTGGTCAAGACTCGCTATGAGGTACTTTCTGCTACCCCAGTTGCCGTAAGGGCCTTCCCACATATCGTATCCAGCCTTTGTGCTGATTATCAGCTCATCCCTGTATGCACCCAGATCCTCTCTGAGTATCTTTCCAAAGTTCTCCTCTGCACTTCCGTACACAGGTCCATAGTTGTTTGCTATATCAAAATGTGTTATTCCGTTGTCAAATGCGGTAAAGCACATCTTCTTCATATTCTCGTAGTCGTCATTTGTTCCAAAGTTGTGCCAGAGTCCAAGTGCCAGAGGTGGCATCATGAGACCGCTCTTTCCGCAATGTCTGTAAAATCCTGTACCTTCAACATTCTTATATCTATTCTCTGCTGCCTTATAATCTCCCATATTGATACCTCTCTTAAAAATATTTTATCCATAATACCCAAATATCCGCTACCCGATCATACAAAACCCGGAAGTTACGCAAAAGAAACCACCCCACTTACAAATTCATTTAAAACTTCATGGACACAGATGGTTTCTTTTTATATATGCAAGTTATCACTATATTTTGAAGTATATCATACCTATTACATCAAAAAAATATGAATATTTTTTATTATATATGAAATTTTTATTATAATTTTTATAAATGTTCTGTCTAAATTATCACAGACATTTTTACTATCCTCTGTATGCCTGTTACGCATTTACCGGGAGCTTATAAACACCGAAAAAGTGCCATCACGATATGACAGACTTCCTTTTAAGCCATACTTGTCAAGTATAGTCCTCACAACAAAAAGCCCGAGTCCACTGCCACCGCCTGTTCTACTGCCGCTGCCCTTCACATACGGATCCCACAGCGAATCTATGTCATCTGGCAGGACATCGTCCGTTGTGTTGCTTATCGTCACCTTTCCATCTGACATCTCTATATCTATAATTCCATTTTTCATTCCGTGTCTCACCGCATTTGTCACCAGATTTTCCGCAACGCGTTTCATCGATTCCATATCTGCATTTAAAGTACAATTGCCCTCAAATGTCACCACCATATTTTTTCTCTGTATCGACACCTCATTATCTTCTACAACTTTTCTGAAGAGTTCCGCCATATCAACGCTCTCAAGCTTTTCTCTTTTTCGCCGTTTCCCGGTCTCCAGCCTGTCTATCTCCAGCATCTGCTCTATCATTCCATTCATCCTTCGCACATTTTCTGATATTGCCTCCGCATACTGCTGTCTCTTGTCCGTATGCACATTTGCGAGAAGGTTCTCCGCATAACCCGACATAGCCATGAGTGGGGTTTTGAGATCGTGGGCCATAGCATTTGTCATATTGCGTCTGTACTCCTGACGGTCATAGCGGGTCTTTCTCGTCAGGTATATGACAGCAGTCGCAAATACAGTTATGCACGCTATACACCATATGGCTATTCTTCTTATATCCCCGGCTAGTTCCCGTATGACTGCATCCGCGTCATAGGAACACACCCCGGCAAGTATGCACTGTCTGCCATTTGCCAGCGTGACTCTGCCCTCCATGGCAGCGTAAACCCTGTCGTCGCCATCCTGGATACCGCACACATTGTTTCCTGTGTAATCTATCTTCTTTTTGCCGAACAGAAAGTCTCCGCTTGTTGAGCCTATGTGACAAGTCCATACCAGTCTGGTCATCTGTCCGCTTGCCACATACCGGGTGCTGGATGCTTTGATAACCCTGTCCAGCGCATCGCTCTCGGTTTCCAGCAGCTGATCCATATCCCTGAATGTCCTGATATCCGTCACCACATACTTTTCCCCATTCATGACAAATGTTGAATTGATAGTGTCATCAAAAGTAAGCTTTTCCAGTGTCACATCATACTCCGAATACCCCGACGCATCCGCCGGGCCATCGTAAAATACGCTCTCGTCTGTGTATCTGTCAGTACCCTGTATCGTAAAGCTGCTTCCATTTTCACTGTCCCGCAGATACACTTTTCCTATGCACGGATCGGCTATGTTCTTCACTCCGCAGATGTCCCCCGAATATTCATATACCGACACCCTATTGTCAAGAACCTTCGTCAGTCCACTGTCATCACACACATAATATCCGCTTATGCCGGTATCCAGATTCCTGACACACATGATAGTAAATGGCTCATTTTTATTCACAATACCGTCCAGATCGATCCTCTGGAACGTTTCAGAATCGTACAGTCTATATAAGGTATTACAGTTATTTATAAGATAGTGATTGTACAGCCAGTCTTCATTTGTCACATACATGAGCACCTCGCCATTCAAATACGAATTCCACATTATCGTATTGTATGCCCGTATATACGCCGCGCTGTCTTCATCCACGGAATCGACAAATTCATCCTGAGTCTGTACTGTGTTCATCCTCTCATGGACACTCCCCATCATATCATCAACCGAGTCAGACATCTTGTTATACAGCATCATGCTCGCAGTTCTGTATGACACATATGCCAGAGTTCCGATCAGAACCGTACATACCAATGCCGCCACAAGCAGCTCCACCCACCAGATGGGCTTTCTCATCAGTTTCATTTTCTTTTCGTGTTTTTGCTTTTTGCATTTTTGATTTTCATTCGATTTTCCCATGCCATCACGCCTCCTTATTGCACATCCCTTATCTGATATCCCTTTGTGATGACAGTCTTTATCTGCCCGGCAGCCTTGCCAAGTGCCTTTCGCAGCTTTCTGATATGATCGTCTACAACTCTGGTTCTCCCGTCATAATCATAACCCCATATATTTACCAGCAGTTCATCCCTCGACACTACACGTTTTCTGTTCTCCATGAGGTATATGAGAAGTTCCAACTCTTTTCGCGGCATATCAATGGCTGCACCATCCACAGTCACCGTGAGTGCCGATGTGTCGCAGCATATTAAGCCACACACAAGTTCCCTGTGGATAACGGTCCCCTTTGCGCGTCTCACCAGTGCAACAGATTTGGCATAGAGTTCTGCAATAGCAAATGGCTTGACCACATAGTCGTCGCAGCCAAGTGTATACCCATATAAAACATCCTCCTGCCTGGCTCTGGCTGTCAGGAAAATGACCGGTACATCGCTGGTCTTTCTTATCTGACTGCACAGTTCCCAGCCATCCACTCCCGGAAGCATGATGTCTAACAGCACAAGATCATACTGATTCTCATAGAGCATTTCCTCTGCCTGTATGCCATCACAGGCACAGTTCACATTCATCTCACTTGCCTCGACTCCTGTGAAATAGTCAGCCACGGTCTCCCTTATGTCGTGGTCATCCTCCACCAGAAGAACCTTGTATCCCATCTCCGCACCTCCTAAAATAAACTTTTTCCCTTCTCATTTGTCCAGCCACTATACATCTGAAACATATATTCAAAAGGCGACATCCCCTGTCATCATATTAACATGATATACAGACGATGTCGCCTTTCTGTGTCCTTTATTCTGCTTTTACAGCCCATCTCATCTTCGTCGATCTTGCTCTCGGATTTCGGGCGCACTCCTCCGCTGACGGTCTGATGACATCCTTGCTGACTTCGCTGTAAACACCAGCCTTTGCCCCAGCCTTAAACGCCCTCTTCACAAGCCTGTCCTCTCCGGAATGGAACGTAAGTATGGCAACTCTTCCACCTGGTCTGAGCGCATCCGGCAGCTTGTCAAGGAAATCATACAGAACCTCAAACTCACTGTTCACATCTATTCGGAGAGCCTGAAAACATCTCTGACAGGATTTCTTCACAGCCTCTTTCCGCTCCTTCTCCGGAACAAATGACAACGCCTCCTCGATGGCTTCCTTCATCTGGATAGTGGTCTCCACATAATTCTTAGTGCGGTTTCTCTTCATGATGACCGTGGCGATCTCCTCCGCATACGGCTCATCAGAGTTCTCCTGAAACATTCCCACAAGCTCCTCATATGAAACCTCTCGCAGACGCTCCGCCGCTGACTCACCCTTCTCCGGATCGAGCCTCAGGTCAAGTGGTCCATCAAATTTGTAGGTAAATCCTCTGTCCGGATTGTCTATCTGCATGGAAGATACTCCAAGATCTGCCAGAATAAAATCAAATTTCCCGGCCTCCTCTGCAACCTTGTCTATATTCCTGAAGTTTGTCTGCTTTATCGTAAGTATATCCTCTCCATAACCGGCATCTGCCAGTCTCTGCTTCGTCTTCACGATCTCTATCGGATCAACATCCAGAGCATACATATGCCCCTCTCCATGGAGCTGCTCAAGCATACGCATTGTGTGTCCACCATAGCCAAGCGTCGCATCAAGCCCCTGCTGTCCCGGCTGTATCTGAAAAAAATCAAGTATCTCATTTACACATATTGATATATGCATTCCCGCCGGTGTGCTTCCCTTGCTTATGACCTTCTCTATCGTATCGGCATATTTCTCAGGATCATGCTCCTTGTATTTCTCCTCAAACCTCTTCGGATGAGTTCCACTGTAGTGAACTCTCCTCTTGTGTATCTTTTCTTCCATTTTATTCTTATCTCCTTAACCGTCTCCGTCTGCCTCACTCGCCGCCCGGAACATTTATGTCATAATACCACATATCTGCCCAACAAGCCACACACTAGATTTTCTCAAAAAACGAAAGTGGGGACGGAGGTACCTGTCCCCTTTTACAAAGTGGATGATTGGCATAAAAAAACTGGAAGCCCCGCACTTACCGTGAGTGACTTCCAGCATAATAAAATCATTTATCTAACAATTATCTACCAGCTATAATATGATGTATCATAGTGAGCTGGCTTCTGAGTGCATCCACCGATATCTGTCCAGGGGCGGAAGGAATTCCCGCTGTTGCAAATGATACCGAATTGCCATACATCTCACCAGTGGTTCTTGTCTCAACTCCAAGTTCTCCCATTGATATAACTATAAGAGGAGTCTGATTACCACACTCCTGAAGTTCCTTCGCCGCTTGCATCATGTCAACGACCTGAGAACCATCTTCTGGCATCATGGCTATTTTGGCTATGTCTGCACCAGTAAATATGATGGACTTGAATCTGTCCACGATCTGTTCCATCGGAATGGTGGTTTTGAAATCATGATTGGACACGATAACATACACACCCTTCATATGCGCCTCTGCTATAACCTCATCTACTATCTCCGTATCTGAAAAATACTCAACGTCTACTATATCTACGTAGCCACTGGCTATTACATCAATCAGAAGGTCGCGATACTGACTCAGAGTCGCGTCCATACAGCCACCCTCGCCTTTTGTTCTGAATGTGAATATTAATGGATATCGTCCCAGCTTATCATGTATCTTCTCCAAAGTCTTCATAAGAGCATCACTGTCAAAACACTTCTCATACATGTCCGCTCTGAACTCCACCATATCCGGTTCAGACTTTGCTATGATCCTTGACTGATAGTCCACATCGTAATCCGTCGGTGCCACCAGCGGAACACATATCTTAGTCATTCCCTCTCCAATTGCCACATTCTTCACATTTACGACCTTCATCACTGCCTCCCTGCGTATATATGTTATTCGATCCGGACGCATAGTCCATTACTTTATCTCCATCGCTCCGATAAATGTATCACACAGCTTCTGAATATCAATATTATCAGGCTCTTCCCAGTAGCTTATGCTACATACAATAGAACCATCTCCAAGCGGATATATAAATGTTATATCTGTGCTCTTCATATCATATACCGTCATCTGAGCCTCAAGACAGATTACCTCTGTTCCGTCTTTAGCCTTTACCTTGCTGTCTGTAACGGAATCTATCTTAGTATTCTCATCTTCCATATCTTTATATGTTTCTTTTAAGGTCTTAAGATAAGTTTTCGCATCTGCATATTCATTTGCTGAATATATTACATATGCACCACCCTTTGTATCGTTCAATGAGATTGAGTAACTTGAGCCATAACTTCTCTCATATCCCTTAGGGTCATTTATCTTTACAGTTTTATCCCCAATCGCAAGAACTTCCTTTGAATAATCGACATCATCAGTTGCTGCTTCTGTTGTCGCTTCTGTTGCTGCCTCTGTACTAGCTTCTTCCGTAGGATCTGTCGATCCATCATCATCGCCATCATCCTTTTTACCAAGTGGCAGTCCCGCATCTGCGGATTCAAACAAACTTCCCCACGCTGAGATAATCTTCTCTGCACTTTCCGTATTGATATACTGCTGGGCCTCCTCGCCCTGAAGTACTGAATAATCAACGACATCGCTGTCTGCCGGAGCTGAGATCTTACTCTTACTCTCAGCAACACTCATGCTGCCTGACAATGCCACAAACTCCTGTCCAGAAACACTCAGATTAAACTTAAGATCGTTAAGACTGAATGACTTGCCCTTCTTTACATCAGCCAGAGTTCCTGAATATGTCATCTCGATATCTTCTGAGTTTGCTGTAACCTTACTGCTTCCGTCTATAGCGCCACTCTTCTCATCATATGAAAATACAGTGCTTCCTGTAAATGCCTGAGACTCACCGTTCACATCGGCTGACAAGGTATAATCTGCCGTAACTTCGGTCTTGTCACCGCTCTGCTTATTCTTATATGCACAGTCAAATGTGACATTCATCTGTGAACCGTACTCCAGCTTCACAACCATCTTTGTATCCGATGTAACATCTCCATCGCCCATGTGATCCACCGTAACACCGAGTGTCACACCTGCTGCAGCTATATCATACTCTGAATCAATATGAACCACCTTGCCGCTGTTGATGTAGACATCTGTCACTATATCCTTTGTGAATACAGCTCCCACAAGTGATGGGATAGTGCCAATAGACTGCTTTATCTGATCCTTTGAAATGTTCATCTCTGCAACCATATCATCAGATATATTACTGTCCACATATTCGTTAAGACAGTCCACAATAGCATTTGACAGATCATTTATCGAACCAGTGGATATTGTGATCGTGTAATGCTCTGCATTTACAGTCTTTCCATTTGCATCGGTGAAACTCTCCTTGCCTACTCTCTCATAGACCATTGAATCCTTAAATTTATCAACTGCAGGAATAAGCTTCTCATCAAGAATCTTTGTAAGAGCCTCTGCATCCACTGTGCCGCCTGCACCAGCCTCAGTGCCACCAAGCTCTGACATGATAGTATTCGCATCGAGAACGAGTGTCTTTGTAAGTAACTCCGGTGATGAAAAGTAAATCTTGTTTCCTATTGAAAGGATCTCTGCTGTCGCTTTCTCACCAGCCGCTGTCATGGAGCCACTTATCTTAAAGTCGTTACTGTCGCCAAATGCTGTGCAACCGTTACACTCGATCTGTGTTCCGCTCAGTGCCTCCGCACCGCTCACATTGTCAAGACTGACCTGTGAGTTAAATTCGATATTGTCAAGGTCAAAATCATTCGCGCCGACTATGCCGCTGATGTTACCATTTTCAAGTTCCTTTGCTGTATTCTCCATGGCATCCTCAACCACTTCCTTAGGTGTCTTTTTGAGGAACACGAGATATACAACAACAAGGGCTGCGATAACGATAAGGGCTGCAACTACCGAGATTATTGCGATCTTGATGCCCTTTCTCTTCTTCGGTGTCTCCGGCTTGTGAGCCTGATCACCATACATATTCATAGTCTGATCATATGTACTCTGTGTCATCTGCTGACCATACTGTCCTGCATACTGCTGATTTGTCTGCTGACCATACTGTCCTGCATACTGCTGATTCGTCTGCTGACCATACTGTCCTGCATACTGCTGGTTTGCCTGCTGACCATACTGTCCTGCATACTGCTGATTTGTCTGCTGACCATACTGCTGGTTTGTCTGCTGACCATACTGCTGGTTTGTCTGCTGGCCATACTGTCCTGCGTTCTGCTGATCCTGCAGCTGACTGGCAGCATTCTGCTCACTTGCTCCATCAGGAGTTACACCTTCCGGTGTTCCATTCAATTCGTTGTCTCCCATAATATTTCCCTTTCTTTGTCATGCATAGGGTATAACCCTGTTTTTTTCCTTCCTATAACAATCTACATAAGTATATACAATATGTAAATATTTTTCCAGTGCCTTTACTGCCGATAAAGCATTGGAAAGACATCGTTAAGAGTTATTAATATTCTTCTTCATCTTCAAATCCCAACCCAAGTCTGCCGAGAATAGATGACGGAACATATGCCTCAATGAATATCCCATCATCCAGGTACTCTTCCGTTTTTATCTCACCATACTTGTGTATGAGACCTGTGAGGCCTGCATCTGAGTAGGCAAATGTATGTCTGATGTATATCTTCTGATTTCTGAGTATCTCCTCTATTGCAGATGCCAGCTCATCAAGTCCCTGACCGTTTTTCGCAGACACGTAGATAGTTCTGTCTGCCCTGAGATCCCGCACACCAACCAGATCATCTTTTTCAATCTTGTCAACCTTGTTGAATACCGTTATGATAGGCTTCCCTGATTTCTCATCTATCTTGAGCTGTTTCAAAGTGTGGTACACAGTCTCTATGTTCTTATCCCAGTTCACATCTGAGGCATCAACTACATGTATTATAACGTCACAGTATTTTGCCTCCTCAAGTGTTGAGCCAAATGCCTCGACAAGGTGATGAGGCAGTTTCCTTATGAATCCAACAGTGTCCGTGAGCAATATATTCTGACCTCCAGGAAGCCTGTAGTTTCTGGTCGTTGGATCGAGGGTCGCAAATAATTTGTCCTCCTCAAGCACTCCCGCCCCTGTCATAGCATTGAGCAGTGTGGACTTTCCGGCATTTGTATAACCCACTATTCCGGCAACCGGAACCGCACTTCTCTGGCGCTGCTTTCTCTGCTGCATCCTCTGAGCCTCAACGGTCCTAAGTTCCGCCTTGAGCCTTGATATCCTCTCCCTTATAACTCGTCTGTCAATCTCAAGCTTTTTCTCACCTGGGCCTCTTGTGCCTATGCCTCCGCCGAGTCTTGAAAGAGAGTCTCTCATTCCTATAAGTCTGGTCGCCCTGAACTTAAGCTGGGCAAGTTCCACCTGAAGTTTTCCTTCATAGCTTCCTGCATGCGCTGCAAATATATCAAGTATAACCATGGTTCTATCCATAACCTTAATATCCAGTGCATCCTGAAGATTCATGAGCTGGGCAGGTGACAGTTCATCGTCGCAGCATACTCCCGTGGCTCCAAGCTCATATATCATATTCCTGAGTTCCTCAACCTTTCCTCTTCCAAGATACAGGTCATTTGCAATCTTGTCTCTGTTCTGCACAAGCCTGCCCACAACCTCACCGCCTGCCGTGTCTATGAGTTCTGCAAGCTCATCCAGTGAAGCCTGAACCTCAAGGGATACCTCCTTCTTAGTATACCCCCCTGTATCGACGGCAAATATTATTATCTTTTCTCTGATCTTTTCTGCTTCCAGATCATACATTGTACTTTTCTTCTCTGCCATTGACCCACCTCTGCATACGCGCATATGATTACTTAACTATAGTCACCTTTACAGTGTGATACTGTGACCTGTTGCCGGCTGCATCTCTGGCACAGCACACAACCGAGTATGTTCCCGGCTCAGCCTTAACCTCGCCCACTGCCACACAGATGGCATCCTCCTTCAGCTCCGACACGTCAGTTCCATCCAATCTGTGACCATTTCCATCGGTTGCCACTGCATTTTTTATGATCGTATCCTCATCCTGGGCTGTGACGTATGATGCTACTATCTGCGCCAGTTCCTCATTCTGTCCGCTGTAATTGGCAACCTTGATCTCAACAGGCATCCTTGTGATGACCGGAGCCGCCTCATCCTCCACTGTTATGACTATACTCTTTGATATCTCCTTACCCTGATCAGTGAAGCTGTACTTGACGTTGTACTTTCCAACCTTTGTATTGTCAACTGTTCCTTCCACTTTTAACTGGTCAGTGACATCTTCCCTCTGAGAGTTAAATGCCATAACTCCCGCCATGGTGTCGTAATTTTCCCCCTGCTCTATACTATGACTCTCCGCACCATATATTACCGCCTTGCCTGTTGTAGGATTCTCCTCCACCATATCCGTAGGATCCCATCCCTGCTCGTCCGTGTTCTCAAGCTTTGTCACAGGCACAGGTCGTCCAAGAGGTCCGTAGTAATCACTGTCAAATATATCAACATAGGTTCCGGACTCACAATTCTCGTATATCCATTTTGTATCTGCCACGCAGAGGCGCACGCATCCAAGTGAAGCCCCTGTTCCAAGCTTGTTGAACTCCCATGTCTCAAGAGAATCCTTCGTTGTGTCGAGATAAGGAACCGAATGGAACAGTGTGTCTCCGTCTATCTGTGATACATATTGACCATAACAATCATCAAAGAGTGCAAGCCAATCCCATTTAAGCGCTATGTTGAAAAGTCCTGTCGGAGTCTCCCCGATAGGTGAAACTGAACATCTCATAGCCCTGACCGGCACTGTATAATATCCCGCCGCATCAAGAGTGTACACTGTCACTATATTCTCCTGTCGGTTGATCTTGATCGCATATGGATATCCGTTATCCTCCAGATCATCACCGTTGTAATTTTCCTGATTTTCCTTCTGAGGGACATCTATATCTACATACTGTACATCTCCCTGAACAGTCAGTGGCAATGCCGTTTCTGTAGACTGTGTCGCATCTGTAGAGCCTGCCTTATCACTTTTATCATTTCCTGCCTTGTCACTCCCCACTGTGGTTCCCGTAGCTACTGCCTCGCCTCCGCTCAACTTGTCCAGCTTGCTCTCAAGTCTGTAGTTTTTGACAGCCAGACTTATGACCAGCGCAAGCAGGATTATTGACACGGCATAAATCACCATCCGCTCTATGTCGTACCTTTTACTTCTTTTCTTCTTATTTTTATTTTTTTTGTTATTGTTGTTGTCCATATTTCCCATTTCTTTCTATATATAATATCCGGCTAAACACCGTCTGTCTCTTAGTATGCATAGTTACAACTATTTTAATCGTTTCACTTTAACATAACATTTTATAAAACAAATTAAAACATTTTTCTTCAAAATTTCTCAAATTCCACATTGACTTTATCAGGAACTGTTGTACAATCGAATATCAGGCGTTCAAAATCAAACACATATTATTAAACGTTATACCAATAGATTATCATTGCCCAAGGAGGTTTATATATCATGAAAGATCTGACAGTTGGAAAACCTATGAAAGTCATATGGATGTTCGCAGTACCTATGATACTGGGACAGATTGCACAGCAGTTATACAGTTTTACAGACTCAGCGATCGTGGGCAACTACGTAAGCTCACGGGCACTCGCCGCGGTTGGCGCAACCTCAGTCATTTCGAATATGATAATAGGCTTCCTCAACAGCGGAACCATGGGGCTTGCCATCCCTATAGCCAAATACTACGGTGCAAAGGACCATCACAATATGCGAAGATGTATCGGTGCATCGGCCATCATGACACTGCTGGCATCCATTGTCCTGACAGTTCTGAGTCTCATATTTATAAGACCTATCCTGGTACTTCTCAAAACACCGGACGACATACTGGATATGGCAGCAAGCTACGTTATAATCATAATCGTTGGAATCATATTCTGTTCATTATATAATCTGTGCGCCAACATACTGCGTGCAGTCGGAGACAGCAAGACGCCTCTTATATTCCTCGGTATATCAGTTGTACTCAATATCGTTCTGGACCTTATGTTTATAAGGGCATTTGACATGGGAGTACGGGGTGCAGCCATCGCCACCGATATATCACAGGCACTGGCGGGCATACTTGCCTTGATCTATATACTTGTGAAGGCCAAGCATCTGATTCCGGAGAAGGGTGAGTACTCCGTAGAGAAGAGTGACCGATCAGACCTCATACAGTCCGCACTTGCCATGGGATTTATGAGCTGTATAGTGAACATCGGTACAGTTATACTTCAGAGAGCCATCAATGGACTCGGAACTGATATAGTAACCGCCCACACAGCAGCAAGAAAGATATTTGATATCCTCATGTTCATGTTATATATAGTAGGAAATGCTGTAACGACTTATGTAAGTCAGAATATGGGCGCGGGCAGATACGACAGAGTACACCAGGGTGTGAGGGCAGCGATCATCATAAACACTATCATCACCACTGTCATGATCATATTCGGCTGGCTGCTCAGTCCGGCACTTATAAAACTGGTTGCAGGTACATCTGCCAGCGCAATCATCGATCCGGCTGTAAGGTACGTAAGGATCGGCGTGACATGCTTCTATGTACTTGGACCTCTATTCGTGCTGAGATGTGCCATGCAGGGAATGGGCCGGAAGATCGTTCCAGTTATGTCATCCACTATAGAACTGGTTGGAAAGGTACTTGCGGTTATGATACTCACTCCAAGACTTGGATATCTGGGTGTTACCATCACAGAGCCTATCATCTGGTTCTGCTGTACGCTGATGCTCTCTATAATGTATCTCACAACCCCTGTAGAGAAGCTTGTTGAGAAGAGACGTGCTGCAAACTGATATTGCATACAAATATAAACCAACAAATAAAGCCCCACTGCCGGTGGTCTTCATCACCGCCGACAGTGGGGCTCTTTGTATGGCTAAAATGAGTATTACTTCTTATCCTTTTTGATAACTATATAGCCTGCACCGGCCATGATAAGTGATGCTATCATTATCGCAAACATTACGTCTACAGGTGACTTATCTCCTGTATTTACCACGTTCTGTCCATTTCCACCTGTGCTTCCATCCGTTGTTGCTGCTGTGGTAGCCTCAGTTGTCTTGTCGTCATTGCCAGGCTTCTCAGTTGTTGGAGCCTCGGTAGTCTGATCCTCTGTGGTTGGATTCTCTGTGGTTGGATTTTCTGTTGTTGGAGCTTCTGTTGTTGGATCGTCCTTACCCGGATCTGCCTCATCCTTTTTTACCAGTGACTTGTCTGTTATGATAAGACCGTTCTTGTCCACAGGATTCTTCTTCAGCATATCATCTGTGAGCTTCACTGCCTGGATTCCATCAAAGTAGATAGCTGAGTCAACTGTCCACTTGCCAGTGTGATCCTCCGGCACGATCGAGTTGCACCATACAGCAAATTTGACTATATCCGATGCATCGAGTGTACCACCCTTCTTACCCTTGAATGAGCTGAATGGAATAGTAACATACTGTGCTTTTGTTCCCTTTACGAAATCTGTGAGGTATACCTCAAATTCCTCGCCGCTTCCATCTGTGATCTGGATTACAAGCTTCTGTCCCATACCGTCCGGCTGTACCCACATCTCAAGCGCATTATACTTTGAGAAATCATTGTTTGTGAGCTCTGACTTGATCCTTCCCGTCCACACCTCTGATCCATTTGTCTCAAGCTTATACTTGAACGCACCGCCGTATGTGCCACCGTTCTTATGAGTCTTGTCAAGAACAAAGCTTGAGCTGCATCCTGCGGCTGAGTTAGATGTGTATGTGGAATCCAGAAGTCCGTCGCTTCCTGAATAGTACTCGAAGTCCTCGATGACATTTGCAGGAGCCTTATCCTTGGCCTTTCCAAGGCTTATGTGTGACAGCTGTGCGAGCTGCTCGCCATCTGCCAAGAGTGTGATAGTTGCTGTATCTGTCTTTCCAAGCTTGCTGAGATTCTTCTCTGTGAGATCAGCCGTGTAAAGTGTTGGCTCTGATCCTGCAGCGGCAATCTCGGCTCCAGCCTCAGCGGTGAGTGTCAACTTAACCCCTGTATCCGGATTGTTGATGACAAACTGAACCTTTGATGCATTCTTAACACCAGCCTTGAGTGTTGTCGCCTTGAGGATGGTATCTCTGTCAAATGGATATACCATGTAACCCATCTGGCCCGTGTATGTATTTGCAGATACTCCTGCAAGGGTTCCCATGTTACTGTAGAATCCTGTATCTCCACCGAATATTGATGAGTCGTCGTTGTAGTACTTTATGAAGTCATTTATAAGCTCCTGTCCATGTGTGTCGTCATACTTATATGGAACGTAGAAGTTGGTATCTCCGAAGTTGGCCCATACAAGATAGTATGGCATGTTGTTCTTCTTCGCAATGTCGCTGACTTCCTGATACCAGTTCTTTCCTGAAGCCTCTGTTCCAACCGGATTACCCTTTACGAGAAGTCCCTCGTTGTCTGAACCGTCCTTCTTCATGACTCTGACACCGCACTCAGCAATGGCTGGTATCTTGCCTCTCTTTGCAGCTATTGATGACACGATATTACATGTTGTATCAAGACTGTCAAAGAAAGAGTTGTCTGCAGCTGCAGGGTATGAATTGTAATCGTTGTAGTAGTCAAATGCAAGGATATCTACATACTCATCGCCTGGATAGTATGACATGTAAGCTGCCTCTGATGTGATAGGTCCGTTTGGCGAGTATACCCAGAGAAGGTTGTGTACACCGCTCTGCTCCATGTAATCCTTGGTATATCTGTAGAGAGACTTGTATGTCTCAGCTGTGTTCATTGATCCCCACCAGAACCAGCTTCCTGTATTCTCGTGGAATGGTCTGATCATGATAGGTATTCCTGCAGCCTGAAGCTGTGATGCGTAGTCTGCGATCACATCGAGGTAAGCTGTAAATACCTCATTGTACTCTCCACCTGGGAGAATCTGCTTTACTATGTCATTTGACAGATCCTTGGACTCTGAGAAATCACATCCGTAGAAGCTGTATGTTCCATCCAAGTTCTTCACTATCTTGGAGCTGGAGAAGTTTGGCATATGCATTGACAATGACACGATCGCACCATTTGCCGCTGCAGTCTTGCTGTATGCCACTGAGTTTGCCAGTGCCGAAGCCGCGTCTGAACCGCCTGCCTCCGAGCCTGTAACTGCCAGTGAGTCGATTCCGAACACACCGCTGACCTGTCCAGTCACATCATATACATCACCGAGTGACGCCTGTGGATTTACGCTTCTGCTCACATCATTCTGATGTCCGAACAGAACCTGATCACTGTTCATGAGCGTATTCAGGTATGCCGCAAGTGCCTTTGCACTGTCTGCTGCATTCGCATCGCTCACTCTAACTGATGATGGCATCTGTGAAAGATCCACTGGTGAACCAGCACCAGGAGTCTCTGTTATCTCGACAAAATCCTTTGTTGTATCTGCCTGTGACAGAACAAGATTATCAAGATATACATTGCCCTTGAAGCTTGTGCTGCTTCCGATGATTCCTATTGTCACATCTGTGAGTGGTTTATCTGTCGGAGTAAATCCCATAGTAACTGTAACCTTCTTTAATCCATCGCCGATATCCTCTGCATCATCATCAATGGTCGTATCTTTATTTATTATTCCATCTGCAAAAAACTTGAGCTTGCTTCCCTTAAGCTTTGCCGGGTAGATGATATCCACACTGAGCTGGTTGTACTGGCTCACATCCATAGCCTCTGTAGGAACACACTTAACCTTTGCCTCACTCCATGAGGAAGTTGAATCTGCTGAGTAGTCAACAGAAACCTTAAGTCTCTCATTTGCACTGTCATATGATATGTCAGGTGTGGCATTGCCGGCCTTGTTGGCTGCATCGCCGTGCTTGTATGCATATCCGGCCTCTGTGCTCCACTTGTCATAATCCTCAGCCGATGAGAGATCTGAGATCACAGCAGGATCTCTCTGCTCAAGTCCGCCGCTGCTCTCCTTAACATCAAGTACCTTAACGTTGCTTATTGTGATCTTGCCAGCATATGCTGAGTTGGAATTGTACTGGAATACGATCTCCTGTACATTTCCCACCTCTGATACATCAAATGCAAATGATATATCGCACTTGCCATCGACAAAGTTCTCAGCCTTGATGAACGGATAGTCGCCTGACTTGACGTAATCCCAGCTGTCTCCTGTCTTCATGGCACACGCAAGCTGGATCGCATTGTATGATCCGTCTGATGCCTCAGCGCCGTCAAGACCTGATATATCGCCATCAAGTGAAACCATAGCTGTGAGCTTTGCCTTTGCTCCAACTTTGACATTGTCTACTGTAGGAAGATCTGTATAGCTTTCTGTATCATTGCTGGCAAATGCCTTGTCTGTCCACTTTGCATCGCTCGCTGTGTCAAACACAAGGCTTGCATCTGCAAAATTTCCAGCCTCAGTCTCTGATGTTGTCGGCTTCTTGCCACTCTCTACCTTGTCAACTGCAACGCCGCCGATGAGAACCTTTCCTGTAAATGCTGAGTTTGCATTGTACTGGAATACGATCTCCTGAACATCGCCTGCATCCACTCCGTTAAAGTTGAACTCTACGCTGCACTTGCCATCTGTAAAGTTCTCACTCTTTAAGAATGGATAGTCATCTGACTTGACGTATGTCCAGCTGTCGCCTGACTTGATAGCGCAAGCAAGCTGGATCGCATTATATGATCCGTCTGACGCCTCAGCACCGTCAAGGCCTGATATATCGCCATCAAGTGAAACCGTAGCTGTGAGTTTCGCCTTTTCACCTACAGTTGCACCCTCTATTCTCGCCATATCAGCATATGTATCGCTGTCATTGCTGGCGTACGCCTTATCCTTCCATGTCGTATCTGAAGTAGCGTCAAATGTGAGAACTGCATCTGAACTGCTCCATACTGTATTGTCTGTGATCGAAGGTGCTGCCACACCTGTCACATTTCCTGTTGCTGATGATCCGCCACCTGGCTCTTCGCCACCACCTGGCTCTTCGCCACCATCAGGCTCTTTGCCACCATCAGGCTCCTCTCCTGAATCATCACTCTGAATCTCTACATCAGATATTGATATTGTTCCAGTATATGCAGAGTTTGAATTGTACTGGAATATTATCTCGTTCACAGCTCCTGTATCCTCCACATCAAATGCAAATGATACCTGTGTCTTGCCATCTGTAAAATTTTCCGCTTTAAGGAATGGATAATCATCAGACTTGGTGTATGTCCATCCATCGCCAGTCTTGATCGCACAGGAAAGCTGGATCGCATTATACGTTCCGTCAGCAGCCTCCGCACCATCCAATCCCGAAAAATCTCCATTAAGTGTTACATTTGCCGTGAGCACAGCCTTTTTACCCACAGACACATCATCAATCCTGCCTAACTCTGGGTATGTACCTTCATCATTGCTGGCATAAATTTTATCTGTCCACTTGGCATCTGCGCCAGTGTCAAATACCAGTTTGTCTGTAGTGATGCTCCACGCCATTTCCGCAGACGGCTCTGATGCATCAGCTGAGACTATTGCCCCTGCACTTCCCCAGAATGAGCCAACCATTGCAACTGCACATGTCACAGCAACAAGTCTTGTTCTAAATCTCACCATATTTCCTTACCCTTTCTTTTTTGTAACATTCCTCCACTTTACTCACCACGAACAGCCTAATTCGTGATTAATATTTATACATATACTTATATTAACTCATTTTTTAATTGTTGAACATGTCATTAATTACCGAATATTTAAGTTATTTTTTATTGCTTTTGCACGTCATATTAGTCAATAATTTAAGTTATTTGCAATTAATATTAGTTTCTTGTTACCGCACGGATTGTTATGGCTCGCAGAGCGGGCAATCAGTGGTTTAACGCACGTTGTAATTAATACATAAAAAAGCCAGCTGGCATAATACCAACTGGCTTTATATTAGTTTATTCATTTTTTAAATATTGAAGTATCTTTTAAAATACTTGAATGTTTCCACACATGCCGTTCATTCTTTCACTTTATATTTTTAATATCTATGAAAAAATTCGATGTGCCTAGAGATTAAACTTACCGGAATATCAACTATCAGGGTACGAACTGCATCTACTCATAACATGCACTGCATGAACTTGTATATGTACCAACCTCTTATAAGCACTGGTCTTACGATATGTGATATGACCTGATGCCCTTGAAACACCACTCATATCTTGTGTTTTGAACAATCACGATGGATCAAATCTGGTATCAAATACCTGCGTCCTTTGTACTTCAACCATGCTGTATTCAGCATCTACATATGGACTGATTCAAGCTTTTATCTTAAAGGCATCTCGTGTGGAAACAACTTCCCAGTTCTGAGTTACCATCATGATAAAAATGTTCTTCAATTGTCTCCAACGGAACCTCCTCCTTTCGTGAACTTGTACCACGGATCTCTGTTTCCTGCGCACCATGCGTGAAGTCTGTTTCCATAAACACTTCGTACATGTTATGTGTCACGGGTGACAATCTATGGTGTGCCATCTGTTTCTTTTTCAAATGGCTGTTCTTTAATGTATTTTTATTATACATGATACTCGCTAAATCGTCAACATATTTTTTGACAATTTATCAACTTTATTATCATTGTTGTTGCGTTTTGCCTGCAAATTGTATTTTATGTATATAATTGTGTGAATATTGTACACACTTTATCTGATTATTTTCTATACTTACGATACAATCGGCCTTATCTACCGCCATTTTTTCAATATAATATAGCAGGATCTGAAATCTTTTCATAAAAATAACAGGAGCCCTACATATGAGACTCCTGTTATTTGACATTTTATATTAGTGCCTGATATTTTACTGGTGATAATAGCTCAGGAAATCGGCCAGCTTTGCTGTTGCCTCCTTGAGTATCTCCATATTTGGAAGGTATACTATCCTGAAGTGATCCGGATCCTTCCAGTTAAATCCCGTTCCACATGTGACGAGGATGTGCTTATCCCTCAGAAGATCAAGAGCGAACTGTTCATCATTTGTGATGTTGAACTTCTCCTTGTCAAGCTTCGGGAATATGTAGAACGCTGCCTCCGGCTTAACCACACTTATTCCCGGTATATCACAGAGTGCTTTATAAATATACTCTCTCTGATCATAGATCCTTCCTCCAGGCAGAAGCAGCTCATCTGCACTCTGGTAGCCTCCAAGACAGGTCTGAACTATACTTTGGGCAGGAACATTCGAGCAAAGTCTCATGGATGACAGGAGGTTAAGTCCCTCTATGTATCCCTTCACATTGCTCTTGTTTCCGCACAGACACATCCAGCCCACTCTGTAACCTGCAACTCGGTGGGACTTGCTCAGTCCGTTAAAGCTTATGGTGAAAAGGTCAGGTGCCAGTGAAGCCAGAGCCACATGCTCTTTATCATCCATGACGAGCCTATCATATATCTCATCTGCAAAAAGGATAAGTTCATTCTCCCTTGCAACCTGGACTATCTGCTCAAGAACCTCCTTTGGATAGAGAGCTCCTGTAGGGTTGTTAGGGTTGATGACTACGATTCCTTTTGTTCTTGATGTTATCTTTTTCTTGATATCTTCTATATCAGGATACCAGTTGGACTGCTCATCACAAAGATAATGAACCGCTGTTCCTCCTGCCAGGTTGACAGACGCTGTCCACAATGGATAGTCTGGCATTGGAACAAGTATCTCATCACCAGAATCCAGCAATCCCTGCATGGACATGGTGATAAGCTCGCTGACTCCATTTCCTGTATATATGTCATCGATTCCTACATTTGGAATATTCTTCAGCTGGCAATACTGCATGATCGCCTTTCTTGCAGAAAAAAGTCCCTTTGAATCCGAATATCCCTCAGTATCTCTGAGGTTATATGCCATATCCCTTACAACCTCATCAGGTGCCATAAGTCCGTGCGGTGCAGGATTTCCTATGTTCAGCTTGAGGACATTTACCCCTTCAGCCACCATCCTGTTTGCCTCGTCCATAACAGGACCTCTTATGTCATAACACACATTGTCAAGCTTTGATGATTTTTCGAATTTTCTCATGATACACACTCCTTTATATCTCTTGATCCCTTGTTGTCTGTGTTTGCTGATTGTTGGTTTAACTTGCGTTTTCTTCGAGATTACTCCGCATCTTCGATGCCTGCGTGCAAGCTCGCGCATCGCAGCCGCTTGTCACCCTGAAAACGCAAAATAAAAGCCCTAAGCATACTTATAATATGCTTAGGGCGAACTTTCTTGTCCGTGTTACCACCTAAATTCAGGAACTTGTTCCTGCTCTCAGCCGACAGCCATCACTATCGTTGTTCCTATAACGTGGAACCTTCCGTTGACCACTACCCGGAAAACTTTCGCGGTCACAGCTCGGGGACTGCTTCCTTAAGGTGTCCTATAGGCTCGCACCAAACGCCTACTCTCTGAAGTGACAGTGACTTAAGTACTCCTTCCTGTCTTTGCCTTTATCTGTTTTTATAGGATAGCATTCATGGGGCATGTTGTCAAACTGTTTTTTTCACATTCTACCACATCGGCAAATTTTTTCTGTTTCTTTGCCTGACCACTGTAAATGTTCTCTAATTTTTACAGTACACTAACCATGTTTGATCCTACTTATCTCATAAATGCACACTCATCCTCGTTACAGAGTATTCCCTCTGGATTGTACATATTCATATGGAATATATGGCCGCTGTCAGGATTGTTCTGTCCATACGCTTTTGTGATATGTGCAACTCCAACTTTGTTCAGCACCTCATCCAACGCTTTTGTATGTGATGCCAGATCATCATTTACACTGTACATGAGATACGTCTCCGGAAACTCAGCATTTACATAATCAAGCTGATCCATAAACAGCTTGTACTGTTCCTCAGTCACTGCATATGCCTGGCTTATTTTCTTACTTTCACATTTTTCAGCTCTGTCGTGTAAACTTATTTTTCCGTCACTATTCTGATCATCATCCGCATCATTTCTCAGATACCATGCGGATATATTGTCATTTCTTTCTGCCATCTTGTATGCACCACAGTTAAGGCATACCTTCTTAGGCAGTAGATCATATGTGAAGAAATCAAGCTTTGCCCTGTAATCGCTGTTTGATGCTATGATGCAATAATTTGCCGTGAGCTGTGCCCCCGCCGAATCACCGACCATATAGAAATTATCAATGTCTATTCCAAGTGTCTGCGCATTCTCATGGATATACCGAATGAGATACGCCACATCCTCTATGGCCGCAGGATATTTGTTCTGCGGTGACAATCTATAGTTGAAGTTCACCACCACATACCCGTGCTCCGCAAGAAGGCAGCAATAGTGGCTGTACAGTTCCTTGTCACCATAGAACCAGCCTCCGCCATGCACGCTCACTATCACCGGATATTTTCTGTTTTCATCTGTCATATACGATATTGGAACACAGAGATCCATGTAGCTGTTGGATGTATAGCTTGCAGAATCCACGTCTGCGGCATCCCCGGAATCGGCAAATCTTACAACATTTCTCTCTAATCCTTCACATCTGCTCTTTGGCGTTTCATCAGCCTCATACGTTAAATCAACTGTGTCATTCAAGAGCTCTTTGTTCTGTGACTGTACTCTGTTATCACGATCATTTGTATGCTGACCTCTGTTCCATGTTTCAATCAGCTCATTGAAACGGACCTCATCAAGCTCCTTTTTGTAATCCAGATTCTTTATCTGTACAACATTTGCCGGATATTCAAGCCCTCTGTCTCTCGCCGCATCACTTGCTTTCCAGGCGTGGCGCATATTTACCCATGCCGGAAGATTCTTGACCACCGCACCGCGGCTGAATATCTCTGCTACGTTCTTCATCATTCTTTCTCCGTCCATAATTTTCTCCAGTCTTTTAATCTCTGTGCTGTATCCTGAAATAGTCCAGGTACTTTTTAAACTTATCCTGCGCAGTAAGGCAGGTATCCCGCAGATATCCTCTTTCTCTATTCCATTCTGAAAGTCCTCTATAGTAATACCATTTGAGATCTTCATCTATGATAAATGGAACTATATCATATTTCAGACACTCCTTGAACAATATCAGCCTGCCAACCCTGCCATTGCCATCTTGAAACGGATGAATACTTTCAAATTCATGGTGAAAATCCAGAATATCATCTAGTGTCTTTTCATTGAGCTTGCGGTATCTTGCAAGGAGATTTTTCATTTTCTCTGGAACTTCTTCCGGCAAAGCCGTATCATGGCCGCCCACCTCATTCGGAACTTTCTTGTAATCTCCCACCGCAAACCATTCTTTTCGTGAGTCCTGAGTTCCATTCTTGAGAATCAAATGCAGCTCCTTTATCATTTTCTCACTTAATAAGTTCTTTGCATCATCGATCACCAGATCTATACACCTGAAATGATTGGTCGTCTCAACTATATCGTCAACATTTATCGTCTGATCACTCACGCCTATAGTATTTGTCTCATATATATACCGTGTCTGATCATGACTGAGCCTGCTGCCCTCTATATGATTGGAATTGTAAGTGAGATCCACCTGTATCTTATGATAAATGCCACCTTTAATTCCTTTTTTTTTCTCTTCTCTCAGCACAGTCAGCAGATCCCGGTTCTCTTCTCCCGCAGATTGACGCATTGGTTTCTGCGCAGAATCCGGTATATTCCACGTCTTTCCCGTCAGAAAAGCCCCAGGAATCTTATCATGAGCGCAGTAATTTCTAACGGTTCGTTCTGACACATTCCATTTTTTTGCAGTCTCTGCAACTGAAATATAACCCATGAAAATCCCTCCTTTTACGCAATGGGCTTTTATCATCTGCACAGTGTTTTGTATATAGATAGTATATGCCGTTACCGGCAAGAAATCAACTTTTTCAAGATTTGAAACCGTTCATTTATTGCCGATAGCGGCATATCCCACATTACTCGTATATAGGTTCAAAGTCGTCTGCTCCGTGTCCACACAGAGGACATACATAATCTGCCGGAAGCTCACTTCCCTCATATACATAGTTACATATCTTGCAGCGCCATCCCACTATCTTCTTATCTGTCTTAGGAGGCTTGTCTGCCTTTGGCTTTACATGCGCCTGATAATCAGCATATGTGAGAGGAGCCTTGTCTGACAGCATCTTCGCATCAACCACCTCCGCGATGAACAACGTGTGTGTTCCAAGATCGTGGCTCTCAACTACCTTGCCACTGATAACCGCACAGGCATACCAGCCCATGTAAGGGATTCCGTTGACATCCTCCGGCATCTTTATTCCTTCGAATTTGTCCACGTCTCTTCCCGACTGGAAACCGAAGTGCTTTATCGAGTCAAATGTACACTGCTCATCAAGTACACTGAGGGCAAACACACCACTCTCCTTGAGCAGATCACATGTGTAATTCGTGTTGAGAACCGATATCGCAACCCGTGTTGGATTGTTCGCCACCTGTATACAGGTGTTAATGATGCAGCCATTTGCCTTGTCGCCCAGCTTTGTGGACAACATGAAAATTCCGTATGATAAACTGTAGATCGCCTTTTTATCCATGATAATAACCTCCTTGTCAATCATAATCAATCAGTTATATAGATTTATTCTCAATAAGATATTTCTATAATACCATATTATCATGCAAAAAGCTCCCCCTGTTTATCACAGGGAGAGCCTTTATTCAGTGAATAAATCTATCTCTCAACAGATATTATGTCATTTATTCCGTTGTCTGATTCCTGATAAAATACTTTTATTTTATCTCCGCTCTGTATAAATATCAGCTCCTCGTTCTCTGAGAAATCCTGCTTGTATACATTACCAGCCTCATCTGTGATATACACATATGTCGTCTCATCCATGTTGATATATTTGATATCAGCTACCGTGATCTGTCTGTTTGGTATATCGTCCGTCATGCTCTGCGTACTCTTAAGTCCGTTCTCTGCCAGCAGCTTGTTGTATGCCGCAAGTGCGTCCTTCTGGGTAGTGCCTGTAGCTACAATATTGTACTTCTCCACATCTACAAGCGCATACATCTTTACCAGGCCACCGTTGTCCTTTAAGACCATGATGTAGGTTGGTATTCCGCTGATATTGATGAGTGATGGGAAGGATGCTTTGTAACCAAGATGCTGTACCTGTCCCTCTGCCGATGCCATGGCTGAGTATTCCTCTGCGCCTGCCACCTTGTAATATTTGCTCTCTCCTGTCCGGAGGTTCATCAGGGCAAATCCTATGTTGGACTCGTCACCATTTACCGATGTGACACCTGTATATACCCACACATCGCCGTCCATAACCTTGTAACCGTAATCATCCGTAGTCCTCTTGCAGCCCTTATTTCCAAATACGCTGTTCCAGTAGCCGCCTGAGAGCTCACCGTACCAGTCGTATTTCTGGCACACCAGGTCGCCATCATATACACGGTCCACCCAGTGTGGAACATCACTGACTTCATGATACTCTGTATCGCCCGTACACGGATCGCATATAACCACACCCTTTACATCCTTTGCACCGAAGAGTCCTGCATGCGACTCAAGAACCGGACAGATGTAATACGGATTGCCATCGTCATTGAGCTCCAGATAGAAACCTTCAAATATATATGTCGGATAAGCCATCTGGACATGTCTGTACAGGTTGTTGTTGAAATACGCTGAAGGCGAATATACTATTGGCTTTTCAGTCTGTATATAGTATGCCTCATTCTTTACCGGATCCACAAGGACATAACCCGGGATTCCGTTCTTCCTGTTGTTCATATATTTGATGAATCCCGCATAATTGAGTGCTGCGACCTTCATCGGCGCGCCATTGTAATCTATAGTGCTGTAATTGCCGCTGACCTCGTACTGGCTGACCACATCCGAGAGTGAACCGACGGCTCTCTCACCTATGATCCTCGCTGTGCTTGTATCCATCAGCGCAATGTCATTTATCTGCCTGCTCTCCGGGATATCCGTCTGAAAGTCCCCATCCTCTATATTGATAAGGCTTGCGTACTTTGATGCACAAAACAGCTTGGATGATGCCGCCACCATAATGAGTCCGACCGCTATCATTATTACAACTATCCATGCTGCCGGTTTCGTTGCTTTCGTTGCGACACTTCTGGTATCATTACTCTCCACCGTGAAATCAAGCGTACAAAAGCCAACAAGCGCAACTGAAATGACCATCCATACCCAGAAACTTGTACTCTGTATGTTGATCGCCGGTGTTGCCGCATAATAGTATATAAGCTCTCCTATGACCAGCACGACAAATGCTATCACATTCCATTTGCCGAGCCTTCCTGGGGGCTTTGCAAATATCTCCTTTGCCGCTCCTGTGCTTTTCTTTTTCTTTGTCTGTTTACCCATGTTGCCCTTCTTTCCGGCTTACCACGATCTGATTTTTCGCTGCATATACTTACCGGATCGTGTCTGCCATTAATCTATCTACTCCATTTGTCTGCCCCATATATTATCATCTATTCCGATAAAAATATATATCTATCCGGTATATGTTATGCCTCGTATCGTTCTGCCAGTGAACGATTGTATATATGTGTTCTCCTGTGCTTTTTGTTATCCTTTTGCCTGCTTTAACAGGGCATCCTGCAAAACCTATGCAGAGGCTACTTTCTCTATCCACTTCACAGCCTTCGCCAGCCTCTTCCCGGAATCGGCAAAATGTCCGCCTGGATTTATCTCATATATCACATCGTTGTCCTTCTTCAGCAGACCGCAAATCTCCTTTGTCCGATCCGCCACAGTTGACATCAGCCTGTCGGATGTCCGCGATTCCTTGCCGCCGAGGCTGATGTATATACGTTTATTCGCTAGTGTCGGCTGGCTGTTTACATATTCCACAAATCCCGGATACCACATTGAACCTGAACATGTGACACACCCGGCAAATATATCCGTCTGATACATTGCCCAAAGTGCAAAAAGCCCGGCAAGCGAGTATCCCATGATATAAAGAGGTCTGTTCGCCTGACTTTGAATATCCAACTGCGGGATGACCTGCTGTTCTATATAATCCAGTGTCCGTCCCGCCTCTCCGGCAAATGATCCATCGACCTCATCCGATCTCCACGGTGAGAGATCCCTGTTCCAGTCATCTATCTGTATCGCAACAAGTGTAAACTGTTCTTCTCCCACCAGTTCTCTGATAGAATCCGCTGTGTGCTCCAGTTCATCTCCCCTGTGTGGGTACATGACCCAGAGGATGATCGGACCATTTTCCGAAGATATAAGTGTGTGTAACTGCATATATATTCATCTCCTATAATGTGTCGGCTATCTTCTGGACTTCCTCCACTGATATGTTCAGTTTCTTCGCTATCTCTTCTATAGGAACCTTCACATCCAAATATGCTCTCACTGCACCCTTTAATTCTCCTCGCGCCTCGCCTATAGATATTCCTCTGGCTTCCGCCCTATCAAGTACTTCACACATATTTTTTAAACCTCCTTTATTTCCGTTAGCCTGCGCCTGTTCAAATCTTTCGTCCTGCGTCAATACGCTCATGAGCTTTAACACCTCGTCAACATGTTTTATAGTCTCTTTGGATGGTATGTAATCTTTGTTGATCCGCATTTGCACAAAATAATCGGCAACAATCCTAAAGTCACTTTTAAACATTTTCACCTTCTCCGGTGTAAGATAAGCTATCTCAAAAATGTTTATTTTATAGTCACTGACATATGGTTTCCACTCATCCGTTATATCAAGAATATCGTAGAGAGACCGCCCTTTTATCCATCTTTTTTGTCCGAAATAAAGCACAATTGTAACAACCGGGTATATTTCTCCACCCTTTACCAACAATTGCCTTTTATATGCAGCACCATCATATGCTATAACACGGAGAGCCTCCTTTGAATCTACATCCGTCTGATGTTCAAATCCAATAAACGCTATATGTACATTCTTACCCTTTAGAACCTTTGATACATCGCGCTCTTCCTGATGGATCTCACCATCTGTTTTATACTGGCTTTTATCCTTTATGCTCTCCAGCATATTCTCATCAACAATTGTTTTTCCACCGAACAACAATACATTTACTATATCTGCAAATACATCATTATAATCTGCCAGTATCTTTTCTGTTATATCCTTTTCTCCCATGCAAACCTTCCTCCTCTTGTTTCTATGAAAAGCAAAGAAACCAATAGAGGATAGTTGCATGAATTTATAGCCATATTTTTTATAATTATACTATAGCAAAACCTGAGCGGCAACACACCTCTACCGTCTCCATATTAATTTGAATTATTTTGTGATAATCGCAGTGAAGTACTGCAAAGATCAATTTCGGAATTACACATAACATGATAAACGAAATATAACACGCTGATTTTAGAAATACAATTAAATAACTATAAACTATTCAAAAGTATTGAACTCGTAATTTCATACCAGAAGAACGAATTGTCACCGGAAGAACTTTTAGATATAATGAATTACATAAACAGGATCATTAAACATATTGCTGATGGCAACGAATATGAGGAAAGGATGGTGAGTATCATGGGTGGTACAGTGGAAGAAACCCCATCTCAAAAACTTAAAAGACTGGAAGATGAGAGAATAATACTTAACCTTTTTTCTAATGGTGTAGGATTCGAACCAATTAGAAAATCCGTTTCTGAAGATGTTATATCAAATGAAAGACTTTTAGAGCTACAGAAATTAGCTGCACCAAAATAGAATTTTAACAGATAATGATCATCTGTGGGTAATCAACTTGCTCACGGATGATCTTTTATTTATATGGCGGTTTGTCATAGTTGACTTATTGCGGAATCTGTATTATATATTATAATACAGATAATACAAAAAGGAGGGCCACCACATGATCATAGAGCTTGACATGAGTAGTGACACACCCATATACGTACAACTGCGCAATCAGATAGTAAAGGGAATCGGCAAAGGCGAGATACAGCCAGGTGAAAAGCTTCCCACTGTAAGACAGCTTGCGGCGGATGCCGGCGTGAACACAATGACTGTGAATAAGACATACCAGATACTCAAAAACGAGGGATATATCAGAACTGACAGAAGGCTTGGAGCATTTGTATCAGAAAATATCAATATGGACGCCGAGTTCCGTGACAAGCTGGAGTCAGAGTTGGAACTTCTGTCCGCCGAGGCAAGCATAACTGGGATGAACCGGGAAGATTTTCTCAAGTTGTGCGATGAAGTATATTCCAAAATGAAGTCTTCTCCAATCCATATATAATACAATGAACCATTAGGCGATATGGTGTAACCAATTTGCATGAAAATAATACCAATTATGAATAAGCATTATCATCACTGTGAGAAAGAATCTTTATACAACAAATATCCACTTAAATTACTAGAAAGGAGCAACATATGAGCATAGCATTATTTATCATATTCCTGTTTATGAACTTCTTCATACTGCTCATAATGAAGTTCGTATATACAAGTAATTATTCGTATACCGAAGGAATGCTCCTGGGTGTCCACATTCCAAAGGAACACAGTGAAGACGAAACCGTCCTGAATATTGTTGCTGCTGCCAGACGTAAGATGAACCGGATTATCTGGATAAATCTCATCCTTGGAACAGCCCTGTGCTTTGTCGTGTTCTGGGAGATCATTATATTCGTACTGGCATACACTATCTGGATGATCGCATTCTGTTTCCTTATAACATATGCAAACAACTCCGCGCACAGGAAAATGTATGCCCTTAAGATGAAAAATGACTGGATAATCCCTGCTCAGAAAAGAAAACGCTACATTGATACAAATGTGTCAGCTCTGATCGGCAATAGTGAGATCAGTTTCAATTATCATGGAATAATAATCCTTGTAGAACTCATTTGCCTGATGCCTTTTGTGATAGGGAAAAGTGCGGTCATATCAACCACAATGATAATAATAGGACTCTGCTCCGTCCTGATGTCACTTACATCCATGATATTCCACATATATGTAAACCGGCACGAACGAACTGTGTACAGCTCGGATACCCAGCTCAACCAGACCGTCAACAGAACCATGAAGATATACAAGGGACTTGCAATGCTGATTCTTTCGGCAACAAATGCTGTCGCATGGGTATATATCGCTATTGACACCCTGATTCATTGCATATCATCAGCCAATAAGTCCCGGCAAATTTCGCTTTCTGATATTCTGAATTTCAAGGGTGCGCTTGTAGATGTCTCGCTGTGCAGCTCCGCACTCTATGTCTATATATTTATCCAGACTCTCGCAGCCATCGGATTGTTTACGCCTCTCCTCATGTCTCAAAGCAGAAAACGTGAACTCTTGGCAGCCGACACCCAGCCTCTCTACGTGGATGACGACGAATACTGGAAAACCGGATATTACTACAATCCTTCCGACCCGCATGTGCTGGTTCAGAACAGATTGCAAAGTGGAAATTATACATTTAACTATGCCACCAGGGGCGCAAAGATTTTTACAGGACTTACATGTATCCTTATCACCGCCTGCATCGTCTGGATGATAGGTGTGCTTGTGCCATTCATAAACGTGCATATCGACACTCAGCTTGACTCTGACAGACTCATCATCTCCGCCGCCATATACTCGTCAGAGGTTTACTTTGATGACATTGAGGATGTTCAGCTTCTGGACGAACTGCCAGACGACAATTTTGTCCGTGTCAACGGAGGTGCCACCGATGAATACCTGATCGGCCATTTCAAGAGCAGCACCTACGGCAAATGTGAAATGTATGTATACGCAGACAGCTATCCCGTAATCATGATAAAGACGAGGGATGAAGTGATATTTATGAACGCTAAGGATTCTGATGATACATGTTCTGTCTTCAGATCCATATTTCATACTTTCACTTATAACTACCTCCCCTAAAATAACTAAGGGGCTGTCGCACTAGTTGCTTAGTGCGACAGCCCCTACATCTTATAAATTTCGTCCTTGATATTGAACTGTTACCACGTAAACGGTTTTGCGTGGTTCGTCAATGCGGAATATGGCGATATAGTTATCAATCAATAACTGCAGATAGCCTTTGCCGGCATATCTGCCCTCGCTTCGTTCTTGATGGGACTGTGGAAAAGTATCCAAGCTTAAAATAGATTTTTTAATTCGCTCAATCTGCCCTTTGACATTTTCAGGAGCCAATTTCTCATTTGCAATATATTCGTAAATTTGGTCTAATTCACGAATTGCCTTAGGGTTGATTTTTACCTTGTATTTATCCAAAATGTTTTTTCTCCAGTTCTGCAAAAACCATCTCAGCGTCAACTGCTTCTGCTCCGTTGGCAATTTCCTGTTCTGATTCAAATATGGCTTGGTCGATGCGGTTCATTCTTGCAAATTTATCATATAATTCACTACTCATTACAACCAAGTCGCTATATCCGTTTTTAGTAATAAAAATAGGCTCCTGTTCCTTGTGTGCGATATTAGAAATCTCAGTTGTATTGCGTAAATCCTTAATAGGCATAATAAGTGGCATAATGTTTCACTCCTTTCTCTGACATGATTATAGCATAATTATGTCTCAAAAAACAATATAAAATAAGCTCCCCGATATTCTAAAAGAGGACAGTTATCCCGATGTTCAGGCATTTATGGGGCAACCTACCGTGAAATAGAGAGTGTTGTGGAACGATATGAGCGTGAAGTGTGGGAATACAATCTGAAGCTCAAACAGAAAGAGAAGCCAACCAAGAAACCGCCTGAAAAACAGAGCGTCAGAGAACATCTCCGACAGCTTCAGGAACAGGGCAGTTCCCTGTCTTGCGATCTTACATATATACGAGCACAAGAAAACACCCTGCAAGTTTTTATGACTTGTAGGGTGTAACTTATATCGTATTACATGATATTATCTTCCGCACCGGTTAAGACGTCGACCAACTGAAGTTAACGTTTCGAAGCTCAATCACTATTCAACCCAATCAATAGCATTCTTTACAAGTTTGACAAATGGTTCACAGGTCAGATTTTGGGTAGTGTGTGCAGGAACGATACAGCAGATTTTTCCCTTGCCATAGGTGTGAACCCATACAGCAGGCTGAACGCCGTTCTTTGAAACGGTTTCTGCAAGAATCGTTGTATCAGCATTCGGAATCATTTTCATAACATAATGTTCGTCAAAATCAGGGAATGTGAATTTGCCAATGCCTTCAATAATCGGATGCTCTGCTATCGGTTTTACAGTAAGCGGACATTTTTCGGGATGAGTGATAAAGTTACTTCTTACAACATTTGTGAGGATTGGGTGATTTTCTGTGTAATCAGTAAGTGATGCGTGAAGCATAATCGTTCCCATACCATTCTGAACATCATTCAGAAATTTCTCCGTCCATTTTTCATCACACCAGATTGGAGTAGGAATCTGATCATTTTCAATAGGGTCTTTGAAAGACAAAAACAAATCAAACTGCCCGTTGAAATAATCATTTGGGTTCTTCGTGAATGTTACTTCATAATCTGCGTTAAACAGATAGTCCATCATAGGCTTGATGGAATCATCGTGATGCCAATAATCGTGTACCAAAACAAATACTTTTTTACTCATAAATTATACGTCCTTTCATCACCATTTTATGGCTACGTTTTTGTGAATTCTCGTTTTTTAGATGTGTGTTAAATTCGAATTTTCTTTATTGTAGCACTGATAAAAAAGTGATACAACATATAAGAAGGACAGGGCTCAATAAATGTCCTGTCCATATCGTTACGCTATGAATGTATCAGTTGTCAGGGCTCAAGCCTATCCGCAAATACAGTTCATAATCACGCTTATCATCATTTTCTCAAGAAATGCTCCCTGTTCGGATACTCCTGCCTGAATGCCGCCAGTGCGGCACTCTGAAGTATGGCAAATTCCTTGTCCATGTGCAGCATGTGCGGCGCGTCAAATGCTATGGAGCTTATCTGATCTGCGATCTTCTTCGCCACGCCCTCATCCGAGAGCTGCCCCATACCAAATGCTATGGATGTGAAACCTCTGCCGCCTCTGCTCACCTCGATGAACTTGAGGAACGCATTCTTGAGTTCATATAGCAGTATCTCCTGTTCCTCGGCACTTCTTTTGTCTGCGTCGAACAGACAGAGCTTGCTTATGATCTCCACAGCCTGTTTCTTTTTCTGACCTCCGATGTCAACAGAGCCGCCCTCCGATATGTATTTGAGCTCCATAAGGCAGCCCACAAATGCATCATTCTTCGGCTTTCTCTTGCCATATCTCGCTGTCCACAATCTCTGACGGAAAACAGTAGACGAACCGGCGCTGTCACCGTCCATATCCGTGCTGTTATTTTCCAGCAATTCAAGTCTCTTATCTGCATCCGTTTCTTTGTAAAATTCTTCTATCCAGCTATTTTCCATATGTATCCTTCCCGAATATATAATTGGATCTGTATCTCTACATCAATTCTTGATAATTTTTCCAGACAGATCTTCTCCAATTATATATGCTTTTAATTCACGATTGTTTACTCATGTATCAGTTTGTAACTTTAGTCAGCTATTTTAGTTCATTATTTCAGGCTCTTATTTTAACGCTCCTGTACTTATCTGAGCAGGAAATCATCCACGCTGTCAACATCGACCTTCCAGTAAGGCGACACGTAATATTTGCCCTCGTCAAGATTATGACCATCAAGGCTGTTTCCCTTGAAGAGATCAACTGCCAACCGCGCTATCTCTCCTGCCTGGGCCTCTTTGTCATTATAAACTGTTCCTTGCATGTTTCCCTGCTTTATCGCCTGAAGAGCATCGTCAAGTCCGTCTATTCCAAAGATCACAGGCCATCTGTCGCGGCTTATATTTGAGTTATTGTACGCCTCAACTGCGCCCAGTGCCATCTCATCATTGTTGGATATGACAAGCTCTATCTGACTGCCATATTGACTTATAAGCTGTGTCATTCTGTTCTCCGCCTGACCTCTGTTCCAGTCGGCAAACTGATAACTGAGCTTCTCAAGCTCCACTCCACCTTCCATGATGGTCTTCACCGAGCAGTCAGTTCTGCTTATGGCATCCTGATGTCCGGCCTCGCCTTCCAGAAGAACATACTGTATCTTGCCATCACCGTTGCGATCCACTTTGCTGTGCTTCTTTATATAACTTGCCGCAATCTCACCCTGCATATCACCAGATTCTTTTGCGTCACAGCCAACATAGTAGAGCTTTTCCCACTGCATCAGGTCATCACGCACCGGCTCTCTGTTGAAAAAGATCACTGGTATATCACTCTGCCTTGCAGACTTGATGATATTTGCCGGTGCGGTTCTGTCTACAAGATTCACACACAGCACATCGCAGCCTGCATCTATCATCTCATCAACTATCTCGTCCTGCTCACGCTGATCATTATCACCGCTTCTCACCGATACTATCACATTCATATTTGTGGTCTCCATAGTCTTAAGATTGGATTTCACCTTTTCGACCATGGCATTTATGAATGGATCATCTGCTGTATAAGTGACCACCCCGACTCTCATGGTTTTGTTTGATTTTTTATTGCTGTTGCCGCAGCCCATAAACGAGACTATCATCGCAGCCGCCAGCAAAAGCACATATATTTTTCTTAGTTTCTGTCTACTCATATGAATATAAAAACCTCTCTACATCTTCGGAGAACAAATCGTCACTGTATATTATCTTTATGCCCTCCTCCCGACTCTTCATCGTATACAACCTGCTGTTCAGACCTTTTACTACCTCTGTCACACTGGCATAGCCAACACCGTAGCCATCCGGAATAACAAGGCACTTTATCTTGCCCGCATCAAGCAGCGCCACAGATTTTACGCTGGTCCCCATTCCATATATCTGGGCGCCATTGTACATACCGTTATCCGCATTCTCTCCTATCTCATCGATCGCATATGTGTCCATCACAACCATGTAGTCCACCTTTCCCAGAATATCCACAATGCCACATATGTCCTGATTGCCACATCGGCTGTACACCCAGCTCACCTCGCATCCGGTTCCTTCTATCGCATCCATAAGTCCTGCTTTTCCGCTCACACTTCCCTCTGTCTGGGAATATCCGGTTATAATGCCTATGCTTTTGCCACGGAGTCCGTCCGCATCATTTGCCCTGATCTGTTCTCCAAGGGTATATCCTATCTTGTAGTTATCAGGTTTTATCGTAACAAATCCCGAGGCGCCATCTTCACTGTATGCATCCTGGGTTATAAGTACAAATGGCACATCGCCAAGCTGTCCCAGCATATCCGATGTATCCTCGCCCGGTGCAGGACAAATTATGAATGCATCTACATCATTTTCAAGCTGTTCATCTATTAGCTCCTTCTCATCCTGGGCTGACTCGATATCATCGGTGTTGCATATGATAAGATGGACATCATTGACATCTGCTGATTGTTTTAGTCCATTTATAAGTCCATCCCACCTCTTATCACCGGAATTTGAAAGTATGACCGCTACTCTTTTCTGAGGTACATTTTCCCGGAATATCTGATGTATAAAGAATCCGGCTATAACCACCAGAAACAGCTCCGCGATCAGAAAGGTTATCTTACTCTTCTTCATCTGTCACCATCCCCCTTCCAAAATCCTGCCTCTCAAGTCTCTCTCTGTTCTCCTCCGTATAAGGAATGGCTGGAATGTGAATGACAACCTTTGTTCCCTCGTCCGGCTCACTGTACACCTTTAATCCATATTCACTGCCAAACATCAGCTTTATCCTGGAGTGAACATTGATAACACCCACTCCGGAGCCATGCTTTGGCACCTTATTGTTGTCCACAAGGATGTTCCGGGCAACCTCCTCCGTCATACCCATGCCATTATCCTCAACTGAAATGTATATGTCGTCGCCCTTCTTCTCACCGCGGACAGTTATCTTGCCGCCATCGTCCTCATCCATGTTGCCCACACCGTAGTATATTGCATTTTCCAGGATTGGCTGCACGATAAGCTTAACTGTACAATAGTCATTTATCTCTTCGTCTATGATAAATTCTGTAGCAAATCTTTCTTTATATCTTACCTTCTGTATGTTCATGTAACTCGTGCTGTGCTGGATCTCATCCGCTATCCTTATGACGGTTCTGCCCTTTGACAGACTTATTCTGAGCAGCTTTGCAAGCTCAGATATCATAAATACTGCATCTGTATTTCTGTTCGCCTCCACCATCCATGTTATAGACTCCAGTGTATTATACAGAAAATGCGGATTGATCTGGCTCTGGAGAACATCCATTTCACTCTTTCTCCGCTCATTCTGCTGTCTGATTATTTCCTGCATCAGAACCTCTATCTGCTCATAGGATTTCTTGACCGAATATCCCAGATGTCTTATCTCGGAGGATCCTCCAATATATATATCCGTGGTTCCACCTGTCTCATATGACTTTACTGATTCATTCAGCTTAAGTATAGGCTTTGAGATTTTCTTTGTTATGATCCTGTTCACCCACAAGAGCATCATAAGCAATATCACAACCGTAGTTATAATGTAATATCTGTACTGATTGATGCTGGCAGTCTGAACACTTTCCGGGACAACTCCTATGATCTTCCATCCAGTGTAGGCTATACTGCTGACAACAACATTTTCTTTGCCACCCGTCATCTTGATCTCATATGTACCGTCATCGTATACCGCTGCCTCTGTACTTTCCTCTGTGAAAAAGCCTCTGTCTATCTCTGCTCTTCGCGGATGGTATATGATATCTCCGTCACGGTTGCACAGATAATAATAAGTCTCACTTGAAGAATCATTGATCCTTGAAAGAGCCTCCTCGATCACGGAATACTTCATATCTATCAGAAGCACGCCGTTTACCGGCTTATCTCCATCATTGATATCAACAGAACGGCTGAGGGATATGACCCAATAATACCTGTTGGCGCCATCTTGAAACAGATCTTGTATATGAGGTGTAGAAAAGTGCATATTCTCTATATCTTCAGATGCATTCTTGTACCATTCCTGTTCCTCCACATTAACCTTATCCTTCTGCACCGCAACCGGCTCCGCAGCAACAAGCTTCCCGGAATTGTCGTACAACGCCATACTCTGCACTTTGTCAACATTCACCTCATATAAAAGGCTGAACTGTCTGCTGAACTCCTGACTGGAGATGTCATATTCCTGGATAATGTTATAATTCACTCCATTAGATATCTGTCTGATGCCTGCCAGGTCTGTATCCACTTTATCCACAGTACTCTCTATCATGCTTTCTGCATTCGAGACGGCAGTCTGCTTTATCGCAAGCTTGAATCTATTGTAAATAAGGAACCCCATAACAACAGTTGTGGTTATCGTCAGTCCTGTGAGCACCGCCATGATTATTGACTGTATGTCAAATCCTATAAATCTGCCATGATGAAACCAGCCTCGCAGCCTCGTGCGCAGAGAATATTTATTTTTCTGCTTTTTGCCCTGAGCACCCTTCTTTTTCTCTCTGATCTTCAAAACAATTCTACTCCCATTATTTTTTCTCTGCTCTACTTATTCCCCGTATGTTCAGTTCTGTACTTTGATGGCGACATTCCAAATCTCTTCTTGAACACGTAGCTGAAGTAATTTGCATCCTGATATCCCACCTGCTCTGCTATCTTATAGCTTTTCTCATTTGTCTCAAGTATGAGATTGGCTGCGTGATCCATCCTGTAATCCGTCAGATACGAGATAAATGACTTGCCTGTCTCCTTCTTGAACACCGATGAAAAATACGAATTGGACACACCAAGCTCTGAGCACACCGTATCCAGCGACAGATCGGGCTCCATATACCTGCCAACTATCATATTCTGGGCATCCGTTACCATTCTTCTGGATGTGTTATTTCTGGCATTTTTCAATTCCTCGCTGATCGCCATAGATGTGTCTATGAGCCATGCTGTGAGTGTGACTTCATCCATCTCCGGAACCTTCTCATATGGGTTACTGATTCCACCTGAAAAATTGTCAAAATCTATAAAATTATTTGCGCAGAATCTGTAGAATGTTCCTACCATCTCCATGAGTGTCAGCTTGTACCTGTTCATGGTCTGTGCAGATCTGTGCAGCTTCTCTATCTCATCATGTACTGCGCCCTCAATGGCATCTCTTTTGCCAAGATATATTGACTTGATAAGCTCATGCATATTTGCATCTTCATACTGTACTGCTGCCTTCTGCTCCTTCGGTGCGATCTCAGCAATGTTTATAGCCCTCTGGGTTCCGTATAAAACCCTGTATGACACAGCTTCCCTGGCACCCTCATACGAATTGTTGATATTCAGAAGACTGTCGCACACTCTGCCAATACCGGCAGTCACCACGGCGCCCATGACTCGGTAAGCCCATCTGCAGAATCTGTCACAGGCATCCGTCAGCTCTGACATGGCATCCTCCGAGGCTATCTCGATGATTAGCACTGTGTTGCCCAAGTATGTAAACACCTGGCATGTCCATGTATCAGCAATTCTGTCCTTGATCTGCTGTTCCACCGACATTGACAACAGAAGTGGGTTCATTCCATCTGGAACGTGATGCTCCGATGTATGAAAAACCGCGCAGCAATAAAGCGGTCCCTTCATATCGATCTGGTATGCTGCAAGGAATTTCTCATAATCCGACTCGCTCACTCTGCCCTCTATCAGGGATACAAACAGATTTGTCTGAAGAACAGGCAGAGATGCATTGAAATAATTTGCAAGCTTTTCCACATTCAGCTTTTCCTCCCTCTCCTTGTCCAGAGAGTTCTTGACCCTCTTCAGGCAGTCTGAAAGTTCTAAGGCATTTATAGGCTTGAGCATGTACTCCTCTATCTCAAGGTGCACTGCCTCCTTGGCATACTCAAACTCATCAAATCCTGTAAATATGATGATGTGTATATTCTGATAATCATTGTTAAGTCTCCTGGACAGTTCGAGGCCGTCCATGTATGGCATCTTGATGTCCGTTATGACCACATCCGGCTGCAGCTTCTCCACCAGTTCAAGAGCCTTAACACCGTTGTTGGCACTGCCCACAACATCAAATCCGAGCATATCCCAGTGGATCTTTCTCTCTATAACATCTATAACCTCTTCCTCGTCATCGACAAGGATAACCTTGTATTTATCCATAGTAAGAATCCTTTCTATCATCAAATACCACCCGGTTCACCGGTCTTTTCCAGCAGTGTAATTATATCAAATACCGCAAAGAATATCTGTACTTTTATTATTTTTTCATTATTTCTTCATCTATACCGTTAGGGAAATTTCTCACCTGCCCGTGACTCGAAACCTTGCCTGTTTCCAGCTGAGGATCCAGCTTGTTTACGGCTGAACATCTTGCCCTCCCGTAATCTGGAATATTTTCCCTATCTCCAGCAAAATAGCTGCTGTAGGATAAAATTGTAACTCCCCCCACATATAGCCCTTACAGGAAAATAGAGCGAAGGAAGCGGAACACTCGCCCAAGATTTTACAATATATAAATATCTCCTCAGGCCAGCCTTCTGTGCATGCGAGTCCCTCCTTATGAAAAAAGCCGCTCAATCCATCCTGTAGACGATCCGAGCGACTTTTATATAAATGTTTTGTGAGAATTAAATTTGTTGTTCCTTACTTCTTCTGTACATACTTGAGACAGTCAAGAGTTACAGCGGCAAGGATGATGATACCTTCGAATATGAACTGAAGGTTTGTATCAATACCAAGAATGGTAAGTGAGTAGGTAAGTGATGTGAAGATAAGAACACCAGTTACAACACCGGAGATCTTACCGATACCACCTGTGAATGAAACACCACCAACAACGCAGGCTGCTATGGCGTCCATATCCCAGCCCTGTCCATAAGCTGCACTACCTGAACCAACCATTCTGTTACACTCAAGCCATGATCCGAATCCGTAAAGGATACCGGCAAGGATGAATGCGCCAAGTGTTACCTTGAAAACTGATATACCTGAAACTGCTGCTGCCTCTGGGTTTCCACCTACAGCGTACAGATTCTTACCAAATGTAGTCTTGTTCCAGATGAACCATACTACTACGATTGCAACTACTGCCCAAATGATAATAGTTGGGAAGCTTCCTATTGTTGGGATGAACATATTTGGTATTGCTGAATCAATAGCACCAAATGAAACACCCTTTGTCGCATATGTTACAAGTCCGAAGATGATCAGCATGTTCGCCATTGTTGAAATGAACGGATGCATCTTGTACTTCGCCATGAAGAAACCTGCAATACTTGAAAATACTGTTGTGAGGATAATACATGCAACAAGTGCAAATAATGCTTTTCCTACAACCGGCATACTTGAGAAATCAAATATGTGTCCGAACACACCACCTGTATTTGCACCATTGTGCATGATAATGGTAGCTGTAACCATACCCATACCAACCATACGTCCAATCGAAAGATCGGTACCAGTCAGGAGGATAAGTCCCGCAACTCCGAGTGCCAGGAACATTCTAGGTGATGCCTGCTGAAGTATGTTCAGTATATTGGTAACTGTGAGGAGCTGTGTGTTCTTCACAATTGGAGTGATGATACAAAGTGCAATGAATATCAACACGATTACTATATATAGACCGTTCTTGTAAAGGAACTGTGTTGTGTTGAATGTGTACTTGTAATTCTCAAATTTCTGTGCTCTGCTCTGCATGAATGTGTACTTGGACATTCTAAGGAGATCTATCAGATGATACTTGTGTGAAAATGCATCATGCTTTCTGTCCTTAATCTCCTGAAGTCTTGACTCATGTGTCATCTGTGCATCAAAGAGCTTGTTCTTGTATACATATTTCTCGTCCTTGATCTCTTCCGGATCAGAGAGCTTTGCAAGTGTCTGCTCATGCTCTGTCTTGAGTGTTGCCTTTACTCTCTCATATGACTCATTTTCTGCTGTCTTCTCAGTCTCGCAGCTTGCCACTACCTTGCTGTAGTACTCGCTGTCATAATGCTCCTTAAGGTATCCCTCTGCGTCAGCGATAAGCTTTGCAACCTTATCCTTGTTGGCTGCCTCAACTGCCTTTGCCTTCTCCAGGGCTGCCTTATCCTTTGCGATTATGCTATCCTTTTCTTCCTTTGATAAATTCTTATCTTCCTTTGCGATAGCTATATGGTTCTTCAAACTACGAACCTTGTCAGATCCATCAACTCGAAGTTCATCGATCTGAGCCTGTATCTTTCCAACATATTCATCAATCGGCTTAAGGAGTTTTTCCTCTGCATCAGCCGAAAGGATCATATTTTTATCTGCCATATCCATGCTCCTCTCTATTACAAATATTTAGCACTAAGTCTTAACAATTCTTCCTGATTAGTCTCCTTGGTATTTACAATTCCGGCAAGGTGTCCATTTGACATAACACCTATACGGTTTGTGATACCCAGGATCTCCGGCATCTCAGAGGAGACAACTATGATAGTCTTGCCCTGCTTTGCCATGTTGATTATAAGTTCATATATTTCATACTTAGCTCCTACATCGATACCTCTTGTAGGATCATCCATCATGAATACATTTGGTGAACGCTCAAGCCATTTTCCGAAGATAACCTTCTGCTGGTTACCACCAGACAGGTTGGCGATCATATCGTCAGGTCCCATACACTTGGTGTGCATGACCTTGATCTCCTCAGCTGTGGCACGAACCATGCTGTCATGTGACAGTGCCACGCCGCTCTTGTAGTGGTTCATATTTGCAATGGTGGTATTGAAGGTGATATCTGCCTTGAGGAAGAGACCATTTGCCTTTCTCTCCTCAGTGATGAGGGCAAATCCGTGATCCATAGCATCCTTTGGACCAGTGAAGTTCATGATCTTGCCACCATACATTACATTTCCTGCTGCTCTTGTACGAATACCAAATATAGTTTCCAGGAGCTCTGTACGGCCTGCGCCAACCAGACCATAGAGGCCGAATATCTCGCCCTTCTTCACATCAAATGTGATGTTCTGGAGCTTCGGTGCATACTTTGTGGAGAGTCCCTGTACTGAGAGGATCGTCTCACCCGGCGTATTGTCGACCGGTGGGAATCTGTTATCAAGTGAACGACCAACCATGGCTGATATAAGCTCGTTCATGTTGGTGTCCTTGCTGTCCTTTGTCATGACCAGACTACCGTCTCGGAGAACTGATATCTGATCACAGATCTCAAATATCTCATCCATCTTATGTGAGATGTAGATCAGGGAAATTCCCTGCTCCTTGAGCTGTCTCATCATCTTGAAAAGCTTTGCAACCTCTGGTGCTGTCAGCGATGATGTAGGCTCATCAAGTACGATTACCTTGGAATTGTACGAAATAGCCTTTGCGATCTCACACATCTGTCTCTGGGAAACTGACATCCTCTTCATCGGCTGTGTAAGATTGACCGTTATACCCAGCTTTCTGAACAAGTCTGAAGCTTCCTTCTTCATACGGCCCTCGTCGATGACTCCAAGAGAGTTCTTTGGATAACGTCCAAGGAACAGGTTGTCAACAACGCTTCTCTCAAGACACTGATTTAATTCCTGATGAACCATCGCAACTCCATTCTCGAGTGCATCCTTAGGGCCAGAGAAATTTACTTCTTTTCCATCTAATATTATTGTTCCTTCGTCCTTCTGATAGGTTCCGAAGAGACACTTCATCATTGTCGATTTACCGGCACCATTCTCACCCATAAGTCCCATGATCGAACCAGGTTTAACATTCAAATTAATATGGTTAAGGACCTTGTTTCTGCCGAATGATTTGCTCATGCCTTGAATCGATAAGATGTATTTATTCTTATCTTCTGCCATATCTCTACTTCCTTTCATTGAACACCAGCCCATTAAAAGTCGCCTTCGGCGAGGGCTGATGCTACATATCAAGTTTTCATAGAAAACTTGATACATACTCTTAGTAAAAGAAGGGTATCAAATGTTTAGTCTGACACCCCTCTGAGTTAAATCATTTCCTATTGATCAATCATCCAGGTAACTTATATTACTTAGAGAGAATTGATGTGTATGATGCTGCATTGTCTGTCTTAACCATGTTGATTGCAAATGCATCGTACTCGCCTGGGTTACCAAGACGGTTTGTGATGTTAGACTCTGTCTGACCATCACCACCGATGTAATCTACATTCAGGTTAAGAAGGTCATCATAGTTCTGAAGAAGTGGCTGGTATGTTGAGCTCAGGAAGTTATCTGAAGCGTTGTAGATATCAAGCCATACCTTCTTGCTTGGGCTCTTGCTTGAGTCAAGCTGCTTTGAAACCTTGTCATAAACCTTTGTTGAATCTGTGAAATCCTGATAGTTATCTGCTGTTACTGCCACATTCAGCGCGTAGTATGATCTCTCGTCTGCGCTGTATCTGTAATCAACACCTTCCTCAAGCTGATTTCCAGCCTCATCAGCTGTACCGATACCAGTATCAACATCTACACCATCAAGTGCGTTACGGAGAACTCTCAGTGTCAGGTAAGCCTGAACATCTGCATGCTGTGAAATTGTTCCGCCGTAGCCCTCTGCGATTGCTGCAACTGCATCGCTGTTAGCGTCGTATCCAAATGTAGGAACCTTTGCGTCCTTTGCCCAAGCATTGAACATTGACATTCCCATACCATCGTTATTTGAAACAACTACATCGATCTGATCACCAAATGAAGCTGTCCATGTTCCTATTGCATTACCAGCTGTAGCTGCATCCCATGTAGCTCCTGCTGAGTTCTTCATCTCCTGTGATGCAAGCTCTCTGATCGTATATGTCTTGCCATCAACATCAAGCTTAGCATCCTGTACTACTGTTGCCTTACCATCTACGTTTGTTCCGGCTGGTGTTGAATCAACTGCTCCGCTTGCATCAACGCCTGTGCCAAGTGCTGAACGAACACCTCTTGTACGTGCGATTGAATCATTATGTCCGATATCACCGATTGCAAGTACATATCCGATGACTCCATCGCCGTTACGATCGATCGTTGCTGCGTTTGCCTTGATGTAATCAAGAACCATCTGGCCCTGGAGCTCAGCACCCTGATTAGCATCAAATCCTACATAATATGTGTCCTTGTTGTAGTTAAGGGCATCTTTGTCAAGCTCTCCTGTTGAGCTATTAGATGGCTGACGGTTGAACCAGCAAAGTGGCTTGTCCTTGTTGGCTACTCCACTGCTTGAGCTTCCGCCACTTGAGCTTCCGCCTGATCCACATCCTACCATTGATAAAGCAAGTGTTGCAGCTGCTGCTACAGCTAAAATTCTTCTTTTTCTCATATTACATTCCCTCCTGTTCTTTGAACATCAGCCCATTTGTAATTGCCTTCGGCAAGGGCTGATGCTGCATGTTAAGTTTTCTGAAACTTAACACATTCTTTGGCTTTGTGTGTTTTATTTTTTCGTCTTGCCTCATTGACTGTATTCATTATAATTTGACAGGGGTTTTGAAAGAATAGAATATTTTTGGATTAATTAGCAAAATTTTGCGATTTATCAAAATTTTTATAGATATTTTTACTAATAGCGGTTAGTTAATAGTTATATGTCAGGTGTATTTTTTGCTTAACACGGGTAAAATTGCATATTGAGTTGAGCAATTTTGACTTATTCTACATTTTTAGAATGGCGTTGGTGACAGCTTCTGTAACGAAAAGAGCGGGTATCCAGCTCACACCCGCTCTTTTCCAATTAGACAATATAACAATTTACATGTTCACATTCATATAGCTTCCACAATAAGGACATTTGCTGGAATATCCAGTCGCTGCACGGAAACTCGAGCCACAGTTTGGGCATCTGACCGCCACAAGTCTCAGCTTATCCGATGCCACCGGCTTGTTGTCCATGAGCTCTTCCTCACCTGGAAGCCTCTCATCCCTTACTGAATCCGGATCATAGCCGTATTTGCCATTGTACTCAAATATATCTATCGTCAGACCTATTGGGTACATGCCAGCCCCCCTTGTAAATCCCGTTGGTATTATAGCCTCCCGCTCAACATGGTAGCTGTCAAAGTAATGCACGATCGTGTCCATCATATATGTATTATTCACCTTAACAGAAGTATTCTCTGTGTATCCATATATCTTTGCAGGATACTTCACTCCTTTTTTTACTATCATCTTCTTGTTGTGGACCAATATCGCCACCACTATATCCATTCCCCCACCGATCAGTAAGAAACTTCCCGGAAGGCTCAGCATGGCCAGGGGGAATTTTCCCGGCTCCGCTACAATCGCAAATATAATTCCCACGAAAACACCGACAGCAAGGAATATACTGCCAACCAAAACCACTATCTTATGAGCCGCATTCATACTATTTCTTCCTTTCTCAAATATCTGCAAAAACCACCGATTCTCTGCTCATACCATGTCTACATCACCATCTGCCAGATTATGTACAATACAAGCAAGTGCCCCGGATAAAAAGCATAACAGAAGTATTTAAACCACTTCTTATGATATCCCAGTTTTCCATTGTATAGCCATATCACCGGCAATGCGATGAGCGCAAACGCCTGCTGCGGGAACTCAAAGCTATGTCCCGCTATACTAAACGTATAACAATATCCGCTAAGCAGCTGTGCATTGATGTAATACATACACACGAGCTGTGCTATCAATTTCCATGGTTCCTTGCCCCGGAACAGATAGAACATTATAACCATGACAACTCCCGCTCCATAGAAATCAACCATGGTGATCGTTCCTATCACATATCCCACAAGAGTCACAACAATCGCAACCGGGATCCACAGCCATACCTTGCCTGTTTTTCTTACCTTGTCTATCAATGCTATCAGAAGTAATCCTATGAGAAATGTCCAAAGTACATTCTGATGAAACAGATACAAGACGCTGTCTCCGGACACAAGATCAAACGGAACTTCAGATATCACCGCAAATATCAGCATTCTGCACAGATATCTACGGAAATTACTGGTGTGATAAAACCCCTCAACTATCATGAAGGCAAATATCGGAAATGCTATTCTTCCTATGCATGTAAGTATATCCAAATATGGAAACAATGTTGCCCACATATGATCACTGAGCATACATGTCATCGCAATGATATGCAGCATACAGGAGCTGAATACTCCTGCTTTTATATTCCAGGACTGTTTCCCCGGATCAATCATTTTACCATTCTGTATATCCGTCATATTGGTTCCTCCTTTTTATATGACTTCGTCATATTGGTTCCTTCTCTTTATAAGGTGCCGCCAACTCCTTCGCCCTTGTTAAATCCGAAGATGGCACAGCATATCAGATCTATGATAAACAATGCCGACAATGTTATACATATGATGTTCTGCACTTTTTTGCTCTTGGAATTCAGAAATTCACTGAGCTTCGGTGCCGCTATATACACTCCAAACAGACTTCCCATGCCAAACGCAAGAAGCCCCACCAGACATATTCTTCCATTTACATTAAGGAACTCGTTCTTGTAGTCCCAATACTGTGAGTTAAAGAAGAAATCCAGTACCCAGCTTGCTATGAATTCTATGATTCCACATACCACCATCGCCATAGCGAACAGCTTCACCTTATCTGCCTTGAAACGGTCAAGCAAGAATATGATAGCAACGCCGCCGACTCCGTACACAGGCAGCCACGGTCCATACATTGTTCCGCGGTTTACAAGTATGTGATCCATAACTATATAGAGTACGACCTCCCAAAGCCATCCTATAAAACAGAACACAAAGAAGAAGAAAATGAAGTCCCTGAGACTATATTCACTCTTCACCTTCATTCCCTCAGGAACCTCGACCGCGACATCCTGGAGAATATAGGCCGGTTTAGTCCATACCTCAGCAACTCCCGCGTCTCCTGCCGACTGATAAGCAGCCTCGATAGCCTTTTTGTTATACGGTGCAGCATTGAATGCTGCCTCAACAAAATTTTCCACACCTATATTCTGTCTGAACCAGAAGTACATCTCCACATCAAGCTCCATCTGGAATGGCACTGCTACCAGAAGGCCTGCAACCGGTATAGCCTTGATCAACCACACATGGATGCATGACAGATCCGTCAGGAACATTTTCCACTTATAGCCTCTGGTCATCTCCCTTGACATGTTCTTCGCATCTCTCCACTTGAGCATTGGATTTTCGGCCAGGAGATATGGAACCATCCTATACTGGTAATACTTGTACACACCACCGACTATCGTGAGCCACCAGAGCGTCATAGCAACATTGTAACAGAACATGACCCACATAAGTCTTAGCACATAGTGCCTATGGAAAGGCGCAAACATTCGGTTGACGGACACCTTGTCACTGTATCTGCACTCCATGGCATAACGGCATTTGCCCACTATCGCCGCACTCTGTATAAAGAAATGGACAACAGCCATGATAAGAGCAGATATCAGGAGCATCACTATGACCTCGCCGGGATTTCTCTTCACATATGCCGTGTTGGCGCCTAAAAGCTTAATAATCCAGGTCTGTTTCACCGTCACCGAGTCTATCACCCTGGCTACTGTCTCAGCTTGTTTCTCCGACATATGCTCAATCATCGGCATATTCTTTACATACTCCTTGAGTATGGTCACATTGTCAGCCTCATGCTCGGTCTCCTGTCCAAGCACCTGATCTATTCCCTTCACGAATTTTGTCTGGGAAGAATCATCTACCCCAAGATAAGAGAAAATAAAACACACAGCGACCATAGCCATCCAAGCCATAAGTCCACGTTTAAATACCGTGTTCCACGCTCCCTTTCTAAGCTGTTTCCTGTTCCAAGTCATTATAATACATTCTCCCTTATAGAATTTTAAATGTTATCATCTTACGTCTATATCTCACATTTTTAATGTCACATCACACAGGCAAACTGCGAAACTCATAACCTGAATCCCCCTAGATGAAGTCGAAGGTTGCCTGCTCATAGGAAAGTTCCTGATATTCCAGCTCCTCCTGATCTGTCTTGCTTGTGTAGTCCACAACGACTGTCTGCTGCTTTCCGCCCACCATCTGCTGTCCCAGGATATAGTTCACGTCAAAGCGTCCGGTGATGGCCGGTGTCGCGCCACGGGCAGGTACGATGAGCTGCACATGATTAGCTGCCAGCATGGCAAATATAGGCTCCCAAATATATATATCTTTTGCAGCACCAAATGGGTTATCGATAAATATAGTCTTGGACTGTATCGACTCCTCAGGTGCCAGACTGTACATTCCGGCAATATAGTTGATGACAGCAACCAGAAACTGAATGTAGATTCCCTGAGACTGTCCCGTACTTCCAACAGCCTCCTCATATCTGAGATAACGGCTCTGTTCCTTTATCCTCTCCCTCTTGTAGAGGTTAAGCTTTATGGCGTTCATATCTGTGACCATGACGCCGAACAGCTTCTTGAGTCCGAGGCAGTCACGGATGTACTTGATCCTCTTTCTCTCATCCTCGTAGGCATCCGCGCCTTTCACTATGTCATCTATATAATCAGACATTCTCTGCTTTACAAATTCATCCTTCACATAAGGTATGGTGAGATCGACCATCTTGATCACATCATCGCCCACCGTGATGCGTGACAGCTTTGGAAGCTTCTCAAGCTCAGTCTTGACATCCATACATCTCTGTACACACTGATTCTCGAAGTTCTCCTTTATGGCAACCATATCCTCAATGCCCTTCTCGACGCGCTCCTTCTCCAGCTTGATGAACTCAATAATCTGAAGAAGATTTGCCAGAAGCTCCTTTGCCTGACTGTAGGTATCCGGAACCTGCACATCCTGTCTGATCGTATTGGCCATCTCGAATACACCCATCTCCACTAGTGTATCCGCCGTCTGTCCCTTGAATCTCATGATTTCATTCTTTGCGCGGTCAAGAGCCTTCATGCTCCTGTCGTACTTCATAAGACTTGTCTCAAATAACTGTCTGAGGGTATCCATGTCTTCATCCAGTACATTTCCACCGGACACATCTATGTCATTTGTATCGACTATTCTCTTTACATCCTTGTACAGATCCACCATGAAACCATACTGCTTATAGTAATCGCTGTACGCCTTCTCAGCTTCTTTGAAGATGCGGTTCATATCCGCAAGCACCGCATCTCCATTGGCTATGGCTGTATCGGCATCGACTGCAGATATCTCCTCACGTACATAGCTGCCATCGCCGTATGTGCGGTTGATGTTCTCTATCGCATACTCTATGCTTCCCTCAAGCTTGCTATACGCCTTCTGGTCAGCCTTCTGCTGCTGCATCAGCGACGCCTCTATCAACGTGAGCCTTGCCAGCTCATCGTCCATCTCCCTGAGATTGTCCTCAGACGTCGGATAGAGCTCTCCTGCCCCGGCAAATACCGCCATGTCAAAGCCTCTCTTCTCTATGGTCTTCTGTATTCTGTCCATTGACTTCTTCAGCGCATCCATGAGCTTCTTCTTGTCCTCAAGATCCGGCGCATGCTCCTTTGAAACCGCCAGCATAGCCATAAATTCCTGTTCAAGCCGTTCATCTGAAATGTCCAAGGTCTCCTTGTATTCCTCTGGTATTCCGTCCTGCCATGCCGCAGCAGCCACGCCTGCACCATCTGTATTTTCAGCAACTCCCGCATTCTCAGACTTCGGCAGATACGGTTCGAAATACTCCGTCCACTTGTACTGGATATCCTCTATATTCCTTGTAAGCCCCGCAAGCTTTGCCTCAGTCTCTCCAACCGTCGTCGACCACTTCAGCACATCGCTCTGAAGTCCTGACAGCTTTGCCACAAGGTCAGATTTCCTCTGCTTATACTCGGCAAGTCTCTGCTCCTCCGGTCTTGCAAGATCCGACAGCTGCTCTATCATGACAAATGTCTGTCTTCTGTCAGATTCCTTCTGCTGACTCTGCTGCAGGTCTCCATATCTCTCGGTGTTATTCTTAAGCTCCGTCTCTGTAACCTTGATCGATGTCTTAAGCTCCTCAAGCTCATCCTTCTTATCGAGCAGTGCCTGGTTCAGCTCTCTCTCCCTGTCCTCGGCACCTGTATATCTCGCATCCACAAGCCTTGTGACAAATGCAAGATCCTCCTGATATGTCGCAAGCTTCTCATTTATCAGACTGATCTCCTCCGTGAGACCTGCTATCTTATCAGCATTTGCCTTTCTGGCGTCCTCTATGGAGTCCTTAGACATGAAATATTTCCTGTCTCTTCCTATGATAAGCATGTTCTCGGCGGGAACTATCGCTGAGTCTGAAAGCTTATCCATATCGTACACCATTACACATTCGCTGCCGGTGTCTATCGAACCGAGATTTATATCGTCCTCCAGACTATCAAATCCCTTTGTCACAACACTGTACGGCAGGTATGGATTTGCCTGAAGCAGCTCCTCCTTTGTATCACCCGGGAGTGCCGACAGATAATCCGCACCATGCATGGCCATGAGCCCATGTCTGGTGGAGATGTAGTTTATCACAGTCTCAGCACCCTCCGACGGCGGAAATGGTCTGCCATCCTCATAGCATTTCGCAAGCTTTGTCAGTCTGTCGATCTCCTGCTGGCGCTTGATCGTCTCTGTTATGGTGCCCCTAATCCTGTCATTTATAACACCTGTTATATCCTGTGGATTCTCCACAGAGTATACTGCCATGATGCTGTCGAGCTGGCTTCCCGACTGCCTGTACGCCTCGGCGTCAAGCCTTGCATCCTCGCAGCTTCTCTCCAGCGCATCATACTCAGCCTGCACAGTCGTCAGTCTGTATCTGTCATCGTACAGCTTTGTCCTGCCATCTGCTATGGCTATCTCCAACTCTGTCATCTCAGCAAGTATCCTGTCAGACTCCTCCTGAGCCTTGTTCATCATATCCTTCACATCACCCACTACGAGCAGGTTGACCGATGCAGCCAGCTCACTTATGCGGGCACTTATCTCATCAATCTTGGCTGTGGCATCAGCGATATTGTTCTCCGCCACCGCCTGGGCGATCTCGCCCTCCCTCATGACCTTTCTGCAGTACTCCGCCTCCTCAAGTGCATGGTCATAGCTGGTCTGGGCCTCTTCCCTTGCCGCCATGAGCTCTGCAAGCTTCTTCTCATCACGGACGCGTCTGTTGTACGCATACACCGCCATCTTCTCATTGGATGATCCGATGTTGTTTCTTATATTGTCGACTATCAGTCTGTTCTCATCGTACTGTCGCTTGTTCTCCCTGTATACAAGGTAGTCATTTACACTCTCCTTGTAGCCGATCTGGTTTTTCAGCTCCGCAAGCTTCTTCTCGTTGTCCTCTATCTGCGTGGCAGTGTCATCCATCTTGCGGTTCATGTCCTCAAGACGCAGATAATCCCTGGTGACCCTGAGATTTGCCAGACGCTTGTTCTGCTGTTCCATCTGCTCCCCGGCGTCAGCCTTTGCCTTCGCCAGCTCCTCCATATGTGTGTCGCCCTCCTGTGTACACGCCCTTCCTGTGGCATATACATCGGCCAGGCCCTTACATATCCTGTCGTTGTCCTCGTAGAGACCTATACATGAGTTCACCTTGCCCTCGAGCACATTTATCAATTCTATCTGGTGGTCATAGTTGGCTATGTCACGCTTTCTCTGTGCCAGAACGTTCAGCTTGTCCTTGATGTCGAGAAGAGTCTCTGCCATGGTGTCTTCCTCACCGTTTCGTCCTGTCTTTGTGGCAAATGCCTTCTCTATGATCTCCTCTATGAGCAGATCCTCCACGACCTTCCTTGTGGTCCTGTAATTTGTCTCAAAATACGTTCTTACGTGCCCCTCTGTCTTGTTGATTCCACGTATGATCTCCCAGTGGCTCTCGTGGAGACCATAGCCGCTTATAAATCTCTGGTACTCGCCCTTCTTGTCAAATACCCTGACCTCCAGACTCATATCCCTGTGTCCGAGATCCTTGAGATACGTCTTTAAACCATTGAATGTGATCCTCTCATTGCCCTCCGACAAAGGAAGATTCACTATGTCATTCTTGTTATATTCCCTGTAGAAAATGCAGTAATTAAAATACTCTATGGATGCAGTGTCCTTCTGTACCTCCCCGGCATCCGCCGTATCCTTTGCCTTTCTGGCACAGAATCCGGTGGTCATGTATCTGTAGCCTTCCTTTATATCCGCCTCGTCAAGCTTCCACTCGATCAGCGAATGGATGACTGTGTTGCCGCCGCCCGCACGGAAAAGCTTCTCCACAGGCTGCTTCTCATCCAGAGTACAGTTCGGTATCAGGTTCTGAAGGAGCAGAAGCATGAGAATACTCTTTCCTCCTCCATTTGCCAGATCATACAGCGTGTTCTTGCCATACATTCTCATGGTGAAGTCATCGTACTGCTGTGTACCAAAGTTATATTTTACATTGTTGACCCTTATCCTGTTGATACTAGGCATCCTCTTCTTCACCTCCAAGCAACTGATACAGCCGTCCTCTGTATTCCTCAAAATAGTTCTCCGACAAAGCCTTCATCCTGTCTGTCGGATAGTACCTGTCCGCATTCTCCACAAATAACCGCTGGGCCGACATGAAGTTGAACACCAGCTTCACATAACCCGCCCGGGATGCCTTGGACGCCCTGGCGCTGTCGCCCTCCTGATTGCCCGTCACCGCCGGGAGCTCATCCCACAGAAGCGCTATCGCCTTGAAGCTGTCCTGCTCCACCTCATCAGTTGACAGAACATCAAGCTTCTTCGTTATGTCTGCAAGATATTTGCTTGTCTCATCTATAATGTTCTCTGACTTCACATACTCCCTGAACTGATAGCTGGATGAATCCTTGTAAAAATAGAGAAGTGTCATATACATAATGAAGTAACACAGATAGAGCTCCTTGTTCAGACGAAGTCCCAGAAGCTTCTTCATGTCGTCATTTGTATAGCCAAATACCCGGTTGCCCTCACCGGCTGTTATATACAGGCTGTCATTGTACTCGTACAGTGACAGGTTCATCTTCTTCATCATATTCATGACAATATCGTACACCTCGGCATTGCCGTAGAACTCATCGTACAGCGGGCCATTGTCGGGATGCTTCTTACAGATCTCCTCACCTGATATTAACTTGGAATATATCTCTATCGCCTTGTCCAGATTCTTACTTTCCATCTTTTTCTCCTGTGACGCTGCTGATTTTTATTCTATGAGGCTGTATATGAATGTATATATAACTCGCATCGGGTCGCTCCCGCTTAACTTCGCCGCGCAGTGGTACATAAGATGCCCGCAAACAGCCACCTAAGTATCAGCGGGCTCGTATTCCCTCACTGAGTTATATATAATTCACATACAGCCACTCCACTCACTGAAATCAGCAGCTGTTCTTCTAAATATATATATAATTTAATTATGTTACTTCAAATCACTTAACTTTCTCCGCTCAGTTACTCTCAGCTGGTTTTGTTAAACTGAATTCCCGTAACATACATGTCCTCGCCAATCTGTATCTCTTCGTCTGGATGGAATTCCAGTGTAAATGTCATGCCTCTGAAGGCATCCAGTGTGAGTTCTGGCGCGTACATCTCACGTGAGAGTCCGGAACCGCCATACCCCATATCACCATCGATTTGATTCTGCAAAATAGCAATACCTTTGCCTGTTTTTATCCTCTCTATGTGATCCACCAACATTCCCTCCAGCATGGTATCCGGCTTCTTCAGGATCTCATCCACACTGTACCTGTCCTTCTGTGCCAGGTGTGTGAGGAAGGAATAGTAATCCTTGTTGTCATATATCTCCTTGCCAAACTTCACCTCCAGAATTCCATTAAATTCCTTGAGACTCAGGTGTCCCCATTTGCTCAACTGGTCAAGGAGTTCGTGGAACAGTTTTGTGAAGTTGGCACTTATCTGCTCATCGAGCAGTTCATCTTCGTAACGGAAGTTCGGATCTAGCTGTTCCTTCTTCACCTTTGTTGTTTTCGCATTGTCCTCGGACTTCAGCGTGAGCATGTGATCTATGGATGTCATACTAAATGTTTTCACGATCCTCGGAGCAAAGAGAGGCGCAAGTATAGTGAGCATCTTATCCGGTCTGTCATCTTTTATGATGCTCTGAAGCTGTCCCGCAAAGTCAAATGCAGGTCTCAGCTTCTGAAGCTTTGCCTTGTGTATAATATTGTCCGATATGTTCTGAAGCTCCATGGTGCTGCTTATCAGACTTCCATGCTTGATGATCGTCCGTTTGAGCTCAAGCTCAAGCTGGCTTATCTCCTCCATTGCCTTCTTGTTTCCCTTGCCCATGTTGTCGTAGCTCGCCTTGGTGATCGCCTTGTCAACCAATGCCTTGTTCTTGGCAAACAGCTTCTGCTCGTCAGCGAACCATTTGCCGACGGTCTTCATATAATTCTCATATTCTTCTGCGCCCTTAAACACATCTATGGACAGAAGATTCACTATCTCATCCTTCTCTCGGATAAGCCTGTTCACTTCACTATTTATCCTGCGCACGACCTCGATACCGCCACGGAAGTTCTCTCCAACGATCATTTTTTCCAGAAGAAGCTGCTGCACGTTGATCTTACTCTCGTCCTTGATCTCCTTGGTGTCCAGATAGAATTCGATTCCATCCGCAGTAATGAAATACAGAACCTTGCCATCCACTATATGGCTGTCTATCAGCTTCACTCGTCCCGTCTTGCGCTGCTTCTTTCCCGGATCATAGAACGTGAATTCAAATGCTCTTCCATCGTTCTTGATCTTGTCAAATATATACATTATCAGGTCAGTCCTATCCTCCTCCGCAATCTCCACGTCGAAATCACGGTCGAGAAGCTGCCCCATAAATTCTTCATATTCGTCGTATGACACCTCACGCTCATTGAAGCTGTTCTCCTGAATAAAAAAACGCAGAACCGCCATGGTTATATAACCCATGTCCAGCTGTGCATAGCGCCCTTCCTTATACTGCGCAAATGTGGTCTCAGCCAGAACAAAGAACGGGTAATATTTCCTTAGGTTCTGCATTCTCGCATTGTGTTCTTCGATTATGTCATTTATCATCACGTATTTAAGTGCCATATCTTCTCTATCTCTGTACTTTCCTGATTATTGTCATACAAAGTTAGTATACCATGGTACATTTACCGATACAAACTAATCTGTCACTTTTTACGGCTGTTTTTACCATACAGCCGTCTTTTTTTCAGGAATCGTACGCTGTTTATTGCTGTCCTGCTCTTTCACAGACAGCTTCCATAAAATCAGCAGCACCTCTGCTATCCTGTCCCTGATCATTTATTCCAAAATACCCCAGCTTGTAGTCATCACAATCACCAACTATCCTGAACTGGATCAGAACCGTCACCTGCGCCCCTTTATATTCTGCATTTCCATCAAACTCTACAATATCGTCTCCATCTGTTGAAATAAATGTCGACCAGTGTTCATCAGTACAAAACAGGTCAAGACCTTCTCCATATGTAGTGTCATCATTCTCAAAAACCGTCTGTTCCTTGATAAAGTCTATCCTCTTATCCGGAAGATCCGCTGCGGCCTTTCCGATGCCAGCCTCACCAATTCCTGCAATACTCAATATTACCGTCAACATTATTGCCAGCACCTTGAAGAACTTGTTCTCCCTGAATCTCTCCCATTTTCTCACATTAAGTGCAAATGCCAATATTCCACCCACAACAGCTCCGCCTATATGCGCATATATGTCAATATTTTCCTCATATGTGTATATGGCATATATCACAACAAGCACTATGGCTATGGTCATATCCCTTCTGCTTGCCTTTTTGCTTCCCATTACGGACAGAAAAACAGCTGCGCACATAACTCCAAACACTGCCCCTGAAGCGCCTATTGAAAAATGCATTCTGCTCGGATCCATTACGTGTGACAGGTTCATGGATATAAGTCCTGATACAATTCCTGAGACAAAGTATATGATGGTCATACGAAGGGAACCCAGCTTCTTTTCCACCGTCGAACCGAACATGAACAGCGCAAACATATTTCCAACCAAATGATCAAATCCCGAATGAAGAAACATTGATGAAAGAAGTCTTCCATATTCTTTATTGAGTTTGACGTACTCATAGTTGAGTCCGCCCGTCCTCGAATAGTTGTCAACACCGATGCACATGATTCCGGCTATAACATTTGCCAATATCAACGTGATCGTAACGATGGGGATCATTCTCTTCATCTGCGGCTGCTGAAATTCCCCGCCACCCATCTGCTCCGGGCGGATCACGTACGCTGTGTCCTGATCTTTATACATATAGTTACTGTCTTCATAGCTTTGACCGTCTCCTCCAAATCCATATTCGCATCTGTTATCTTCCATATAATAATACTCCCTATGTTTTTACAGTTCATCAGTATCCGTTTTCATCTTTGAATCATCAATCAAATACCCTCTTAAGCACCTCGTCCTCATACAGCACCTTCTTGGCAAGCTCCCTGTACTTCTCCTCGTGAAGATAAGTATGTCTGTGTGGCTTGATCTGCGGTGCCATATCTATCGCCTTCGCAAAGTCCTCCCTCTTCAGGTCAAGTGTGGCTACATAATCCCAGAAACCTGTCTTCTCAAATATAGCATTTACCCTGACATATCTGTGATCCTGTACGACCGCCATTATATAGGTAGCGATTCCAACCTGTATTCCGTGAAGCTGAGGCTGCTCAAGCATCTTATCCAGAGCATGTGATATCAGATGCTCACTTCCTGATGTAGGTGTGCTTCCGCCTGCAATCTCATTTGCAACACCGCTCATGGCAAGTGAATCGAGAAGCTCTTTCAGGAACAGATCATCCTTTATCGTCTCAAATGGAGTTCTGACGAAACTGTTCACCGCCTTCTTTGCTATCATGACGGCAAAATCGTTCATCTCTGAGTAGCCAAGCTCGGACTCAAAGAGCCAGTCGTATAGCGATGTGATCTTGGAAACCATGTCGCCGATTCCTGAATAGAGGAATCTCTCCGGAGCTGATTTGATGATCTCCGTGTCCGCTATTATTCCGTATGCCATTCTGGCTGGCACCGATGTACGACGGCCATTTACCATGAGTGACGCGCTGGCGCTTGAAAATCCATCCGAAGATGCCGATGTCGGAATACTTATAAATGGAAGCTTTCTGAGGTACGCCGCATACTTTGCCACATCGATAACCTTTCCGCCGCCGATGCCCACTATCACCTGAGCCTTTGCATCTATGTCAAATGCAAGTCTTATTATGTCCTCTATATTGGTAGAATCCAGCTCTCTGTATTCCACTACAGTCACATTCTCCTCCTTGAGTGAGTCCATAACCTGCTGCCCGAACATATCAATGAGTCCGTTTCCAAAATATATAACCGCATTCTTCATCCCAGCGCCCGCTATATATTTTCCCAAATTGTTCAAGGTTCCCTTTCCTATCTTTAGTATTGTAGGTATTGCTATATGACTTCCTGCCATGATCTTCCTCCCTATTCTGCAATCTTCAGACCGGATCCTCGCAACCAGATCCCAATCTGTAACCCTTTGGCCTCCAATTCGAATAAATTAGATTCAAACATTACTTATTATAATGTATATACTAGTTATTGTGAACCGTTAACCAATTTACATACAGACGATATTTTTATACAAATCTTTATATTTCCTTTAAAGTTCTTACGCCATCTTTATATCTTTGCCAGAAATACACATTTTCTACACATCTTTTCCAAAATTAGAACACAGTTTATATGTATATTATTAAATGTAAACAGCGAGAGCGAAAGCAAGTTGTTTACAATCCCCTTTTTCATAAACGACTGCAACACCCTCCCCTCACATAATGTAGTTGCAGTCACTCCCTTTTAATACAAAAAGAAGAGGTTGCCTGAGATGGCAGCCTTTTCTTTTTGTTTTTTGTGGTCCCTGTGATGAAGGTCAACGGCAAATACGTAACGAAAAACGGATATTACACCGATATCTCTGAATGTCCACTTCATTCTCATACCGGTATAATATCCGTTTTTAATATCTATACTTCTATATTAATTATCCTCTATATCCAGTCTTTTATTACTCACTTCTAAGTGCTATAACAGGATCCTTCTTAGCTGCAAGTCTCGATGGGATAAGTCCTCCGATCAATGTCAGTATAACACTGATGATGACCAGTATCACCCCACCCTTCCAAGGAAGCGCCGATACACCGGCGACATTGATGTAACTCTCTATCACCTTACTGATCGGTATATTGATAAGTACCGTCACACCAATACCTATGAGTCCAGAGAAGAGTCCTATGATAAATGTCTCCGCATTGAACACTCTAGATATATCCTTCTTGGAAGCACCTATGCTTCGAAGAATACCTATCTCCTTAGTTCTCTCAAGAACAGAAATGTATGTGATGATTCCAATCATGATGGATGAAACTATCAATGAAATAGCCACAAATGCAATGAGTACATAGGTTATCGCGTTGATGATCTTGGTCACCGATGACAGCATGATTCCGATGTAATCAGTGTATGTGATCTCCTTGTCAGGATAATCCTCATTGTACTTGTCTATGAGCTTTGTTATCTCGTCCTTATCTGCAAATTCTGCACAGTAGAGATTGATGGATGCCGGCTTTGCAAGTTCCGCGTATCCAAGCTTTGACATATTATCTTCATAAGTGGATGTTGACTCCTGGAAGAAGCCGTAACCCTTGAGCATCTCAAAAAGCTGTTCCTTTGTCATGGACGCCATCTGTGCCTGCATGTCCTCAGTAACCTGACCTGAAGCCATAAGCTGCTGCATAACAGAATCCATATCCACATCATCCGCTGTCAGTTCCTTACCATCTGAAAATGGCATTCCTGTAAATATGTCAGTATCAGGATTATCCATCTGAGCCTTGAGTACATCTGTCTTCTCGTTCTCTGAAACTATGTAATTAGCAAGCTCCGATGTGTAGCCTATATATCCCGGCTGCATAGTAGTTGCATACGCTTTATCCGAAGCCCTGATTACTGCTGACACCTTTACTTCAAGACCCCCGGCCACGGCAGACTTCAGGAAATCAGCGTCAGAACTCATATCTGTATATGTTCCATCTGCATTCTTCTTGTAGAGATCGCCTGGAAGTACAACCTTGAACTTGAGATCCAGAAGATCATCATAAGTAAACACCATCTGCTCAAGCTCCGGTGCCTCTCCGCCAGCAAGTATGGTTGAAACCATATCCTTCAGTTCCTTTGAATCCCTTAGTCCAAGAGTATACAGTGTAAAATCACTTATCTCGTTGTTTTTGTCAACGACAAGTACAACCTCGTTCTTATTCTCCGGCCAGTGTCCTGCCAGCACATCGTACTGCTGCCTGAGCAGAGTGTCATTATCTAACATCTGTGTCCACATGTCCATTGATGATGAGCCGTAACTAAACGCCGACATGAAATCGGCTGTTGACTCCTGCGCCTCTGCCATTCCACCAAATCCCATGTCTGTCATGGTTGTGCTTGGATTTACCTGAGCAACTCCGCCATTTGCACTGTTCTCGTTGAACACATACAAAGGCGTGTCATACGTGTATGTTATATCACTGGTATATTTAGTGAATCCATTTGCATCATCTTCGATATATTTTTTGAATGTCTCAAGGTCGTTCTCTTTCACATCTGACACCATTGATACAAGCATGTCTCCCATGATATCTCCAGAGTAAACCTTGTCCTCGCCGGCATGATTGTGATCTGAATCTTCTTCGTTGTTTCCGACCATCTTGGAAAGAAGCTCACTGTAATCCATCGCTTTCTTCGTTATCTGCACCGGATATGTGGCAAGTGTCTCCTCCTGTACATCGTTGATGTACTTCTGGAATCCAGACGATAGCGACAATATAAGTGCTATTCCTATGATTCCTATACTTCCGGCAAATGCTGTTAAGAACGTTCGTCCCTTCTTTGTCATGAGGTTGTTCAGACTCAGCGAGAACGCTGTGAACATACTCATGGAGGTCTTCCTCGGAGCATAACTTCCGTCATCCTCCTTCGCCTCGTCCTCATCTGAAAACGGATTTGAATCGTCTATTATATTTCCATCGAGGAGCTTTACGATCCTTGTTGAGTACTGCTGTGCCAGCTCAGGATTGTGTGTAACCATGATGACCAGCTTGTCCTTGGCTATCTCCTTGAGGAGTTCCATGATCTGGACGCTTGTCTCTGTATCAAGGGCACCTGTAGGTTCATCCGCCAACAAAATATCTGGATCGTTTATGAGTGCTCTGGCGATTGCAACTCTCTGCATCTGTCCACCAGACATTTGATTTGGTTTCTTGTGGATCTGATTTCCCAGACCTACCTTCTCCAGAACTTCCTTCGCCCTCTTTCTCCTCTCTGCCTTAGATACTCCTGACAGTGTAAGCGCAAGCTCTACATTCGAGAGTACTGACTGATGCGGTATGAGGTTGTAGCTCTGAAATACGAATCCAACAGAGTTATTTCTATATGAATCCCAGTCTCTTGACTTGAAATCCTTTGTCGACTTACCATTGATAATCAGATCTCCGCTGGTATACTGATCCAATCCACCCACTATGTTCAGAAGTGTTGTCTTTCCACAACCCGACTGACCAAGTATAGACACGAACTCATTTCTTCTGAAATTTACAGATATACCCTTGAGTGCCTGAACAACTTCATCGCCCGTGTGATAATCCTTCACGATGTTCTTTAACTGAAGCATTCTGTCCTCCTTACGAAATTTATAGAGCAGACGCATGAGAGGCGCTTTGCGCGGCGTCTGCGTGCTTCGCAAGGCATCCTCCCGCTCCGCGGGATCCCTCCTTACGAAATTTATAGAGCAGACGCATGAAAGGCGCTTCGCGCGGCGTCTGCGTGGAATACATATTTTACGTTATGTTCTATATACATTACATTTTTCTACATTTGTTAATATTACTGGCAAATCATAGCATTTATTTTTTTCTATTTCAATTAAGACTGGCTATTCTTTATAAATGTTTTATCTTCTAGCGATAAGTTTAAACTAACTATATGCTGAACTTTTGGTTAAAAATTCTTTTATTTTATAATTATATGGGTTATAATCAGCGTAAGTGGATACGTAAGTATCCAAATATAATTTTACGGAGGATTTTACAAATGTTAGTTTCAGCAACAGAAATGTTAAAGAAAGCTAAGGCTGGTCACTACGCAGTAGGTCAGTTCAACATCAACAACCTTGAGTGGACAAAGGCTGTTCTCCTCACAGCTCAGGAGCTTCAGTCACCTGTTATCCTTGGTGTTTCAGAGGGCGCTGGAAAGTATATGACAGGATTTGAGACAGTTGCAGCAATGGTTAAGGCTATGCATGATTCACTTGGAATCACAGTTCCTGTAGCTCTTCACCTTGATCACGGAACATACGAAGGATGCTACAAGTGTGTTAAGGCTGGTTTCACTTCTATCATGTTCGATGGTTCACACTATCCATTCGAGGAGAACCTTGCTAAGTCAACAGAGCTCGTTAACGTAGCTCATCAGCTTGGTCTCTCAATCGAGTGTGAGGTTGGTTCCATAGGTGGTGAGGAAGACGGAGTTATTGGTATGGGCGAGTGCGCTGATCCAGATGAGTGTAAGACTATCGCTGATCTCGGCGTTGATATGCTTGCTGCTGGTATCGGTAACATCCATGGTAAGTACCCAGCTAACTGGAAGGGACTTAGCTTCGAGACACTTGATGCTATCCAGCAGAAGACAGGTGTTATGCCATTAGTTCTTCACGGTGGTACAGGTATCCCAGCTGACATGATCAAGAAGGCTATTTCACTTGGCGTTTCAAAGATCAACGTTAACACAGAGTGCCAGTTATCATTTGCAGATGCTACAAGAAAGTACATCGAGGCTGGTAAGGATCTCGAGGGCAAGGGATTTGATCCTAGAAAGCTTCTCGCTCCTGGTTTCGAGGCTATCAAGGCTACTGTTAAGGAGAAGATGGAACTCTTCGGATCAGTTGGTAAGGCTAACGACTAATCAGCTATCTTTGACAGACTAATTAACAAATGTAACGATAAACTATCCGGTACCTATCGGACAAGTATCGCTCACGTAAACTTAAAGAACCCCATCACAGCATATACAAGTCGTGGTGGGGTTCTTATTTGTTGTTTTGGACTCTGATTTCGTCTAATAAATATTTGTCATCTTTACGTCAAGTGCTTTTTATCCCAAATCAGCCTGTTTTGGTTGAATAAGGATAAAATTATCCATTTTCTCCATTTTATTGAACTGAAAGATACAAAATATCAGGGTATTATCCTAGAATGCAGTTTTGATTTGAATTTAGGATATTTTTGTAACAAATTCCTTCAAATCCTAGCGCAAATATAAAAACACATTGTTATAAAACGTTATTTTAGATAGTATCAAATGAGTTATAAAAAATGGATCCAAATAAAAAGGGCTCAAATGCGTACTGGGTGGACAAATAATGAACACGGCAAAAGAACGAACGAAAACGGCCAACAAAAAGACAAATAAATAAAACAAGCCAAAACAAATAAATAAGGACAAAGCGTTGTTAAATGGGATTGATCCATCAACACGTTTTGTCCTTAAGATTCTTATATTTCATTTATGGCAAAGCCTGATATCTTCAATTCTTTTCTTCTGTTATACTGCAGATTCCGCAGTTTCTTTCTCTGACTTTGCCTTTTTCCTGCTGACTGCCCACCATACAGGCACTGATACCAGAAGAAGAATTGCTGTTACCACGCTGAACCATGCACCAAAACCGAGACCGGCATTTACTGTTTTGTCCAGCCTGCCAAGATCTATCAGCGAGAGCACAAACTCGAATATGAGTGCGCCTCCAATGATAACTGATATCACAAGATCAATTATATATGCTACAGTTTTGTTCATGAACGCACTTATTATATCTGCAACAAGCAATACTGCCACTACAATTACAGATATTACATCTATGCCAAATACTCCACTTATCGTTCTGACATCAGAATCCATATGTGCATACGGCAAAAATACTGTGATCAAAGCCATGATCATTCCAACAATATTCAACAGATTTGGTATATGTGTTGAACCCTTCTTGACATCTACAGGAACATTCTGTCTGTACTCATACCCAACGTATCCCATTGGACTGTCATACGGTGTAGACTGCTGTCCCGGCTGACCGTATGGTGGCTGCTGGTATGACTGCTGCCCTGCCGGACCATAGTTCTGCTGCTGTCCCGGTGCGCTGTACTGCGGTTGCTGATATGGCTGCCGCCCTGACGAACCATAATAATTCTGCGGCTGTCCCGGTGCACCATACCGAGGCTGCTGATACGGCTGCTGCCCTGACAAACCATAATTCTGCGGCTGTCCCAGCTGGCTGTACTGTGGTCTCTGCTGATATTCCTGTCCGTCTGCCTGCATCTGCTGTGCATATGAATCCTGATTCCACTGTCTCTGCTGATCATATCCTGACTGTCCGTGATACGGCTGCTGCCCTGCCGGACCATAGTTCTGCTGCTGTCCCGGTGCGCTGTACTGCGGCTGCTGCCCTGACTGGCCATAATTTTGCGGCTGACACGGCTGATCATATCCCGAACGTGCCTGTTCATTATTCAGCGTATCTTTCTGTTCCAGATTACCCTCTAATGACAATCTATCATCCTTGTGGATACCATCTACATTATTCTGTTCATCCATGTTGTCATCTACCTCCGATGTAATTATTCGACACATCCCTTACATGCCGAGATACCTCTTCAGATACTGTCCTGTATACGACTGAGGTATCTTTGCTACCTCCTCCGGAGTTCCTCTGGCAATGACTGTTCCACCTCCAGCGCCCCCTTCAGGTCCCATGTCAATAATATAATCTGCGGTCTTGATGACGTCAAGGTTATGTTCGATAACAACAACCGTATTTCCGCCCTCGCTGAGCCTCCTGAGTATATCCACAAGCCTGTGAACATCAGCAAAATGAAGTCCCGTGGTAGGCTCATCAAGTACATATATTGTCTTTCCTGTTCCACGCCTTGACAACTCGGTTGCAAGCTTGATTCTCTGTGCCTCTCCGCCTGACAGAGTGGTGGATGGCTGTCCAAGCCTGATATATCCTAGTCCCACATCTCGCAACGTTTCTATCTTCCTGAGTATTCTCGGAACATTTGCAAAGAACTCACATGCCTCATCAACAGTCATATCGAGAACTTCATTGATACTCTTACCCTTGTATTTGACCTCCAGGGTCTCCCTGTTGTATCTCTTTCCTCCGCACACTTCACATGGCACATATATATCTGGCAGGAAGTGCATCTCTATCTTGATTATTCCATCTCCACGACACGCCTCACATCGTCCACCAGATACATTAAAGCTGAATCTTCCCTTGCCGTAACCTCTAGCCTTGGCATCCTTGGTTCCTGCAAACAGATCCCTTATCAGATCAAATGTACCTGTATAAGTAGCCGGATTGGACCTCGGCGTTCTACCTATAGGTGACTGGTCTATATTGATAATCTTATCCAAAGCATCATAGCCAATGATATGGTCGTGCTTTCCTGCTTTAATCCTGCTCTTGTTGAGTCTTCTCGCCAGCTTCTTGTACAAGATCTCATTTACCAGAGAACTCTTTCCTGAACCAGACACACCCGTCACACATGTCATGATTCCAAGTGGTATATCCACATCTATATGCTTGAGATTGTTCTCATAAGCATTCTTGACAGTGAGCCATCCAGTTGGCTTTCTCCTCACATCCGGAACCTCTATCTTCTTCCTGCCACTTAAGTAGTCACCGGTGATAGAATTCTCGCACTTCATGATATCCTCTGCGGTTCCCTCTGCAACCACATATCCACCATTTGCACCGGCTCCCGGTCCTATATCTATGATGTGATCCGCAGCCCTCATAGTGTCCTCGTCATGCTCGACAACGATCAGAGTATTTCCAAGGTCTCTCAGATTCTTGAGAGCAGCTATGAGCTTGTCATTATCCCTCTGATGAAGTCCGATACTCGGCTCGTCAAGAATATACGCAACACCGACCAAGCCTGAACCTATCTGCGTTGCAAGTCTAATTCTCTGCGCCTCACCTCCTGAGAGCGTGCTTGTACCCCTGCTCAGACACAGATAGTCAAGACCCACGTCTATAAGAAAATGCAATCTTGACCTGATCTCCTTGAGTATAGCTGCGCCTATCATCTTCTGTCTGTCCGTGAGCTCTAGCTCTTTCATGAATTTTGCAAGTTCTGTGATAGGAAGCTCTGTAAGTTCAGCAATATTCTTATCTCCAACTGTAACAGCAAGGGCTGTGGGCTTAAGTCTCTTGCCACCGCAGACCTCACACGGAGTTATAGTCATGAATGTCTCATACTCAGCCTTAGTAGACTCAGCAGATGTCTCCCTGTATCTTCTTGCGACACTCTTCAGAAGTCCTTCAAATGTTATGTCATACACGCCCTCACCGCGCTGTCCCTTATAGTACACCTTAACTGGGCGAGAGTTCTTTCCATATAATAAGAGATCTTTTATATCCTGTGGGTAATCCTGAAATGGTGTATCCAGAGAAAACCCATATTCCTTACCGAGTGCCTTGAGTATTGCATTTGAATAGCTCTTGCCATCATTGCATGACTGCCATCCAAGTACCACAATGGCTCCATCATTTATAGACAGACTCTGATCGGGTATCATAAGATCCGGATCAAATTCCATCTTGAAGCCAAGACCTGCACATGTCGGGCATGCGCCAAATGGATTGTTGAACGAAAAGCTTCTCGGCTCTATCTCATCTATGCTGATTCCGCAATCCGGACATGAAAAGCTGTCTGAAAAATTGATGACAGCATTCTCCTTCTGAACACCGTTCTCATCCCTTTCGCCAATCACCTCTATCTTCATAAGACCTTCTGCGAGCTGAAGGGCTGTCTCTATGGAATCCGTGAGTCGACGCTCCACATCCTGTCTGACAACCAGACGATCTACAACTATATCTATGCTGTGTTTCTTATTCTTATCAAGCTTTATCTCCTCTGACAGCTCATACATACTTCCATCGACAACCACTCTGACAAATCCGCTCTTCTTTGCCTTCTCAAGAAGCTTTACATGCTCTCCCTTTCGGCCTCTGACCACAGGCGCAAGCACCATGAACTTTGTCCTCTCTGGAAGCTTCATGATCTCATCCACCATCTGGTCAACCGTCTGTCTGCTTATGACCTTGCCGCAGTTCGGACAGTGTGGTATTCCCACTCTTGCATATAGAAGTCTGAAATAGTCGTATATCTCTGTGACAGTACCAACTGTAGATCGAGGATTTCTGTTTGTTGACTTCTGATCTATGGAGATTGCAGGAGAAAGTCCCTCTATCTTGTCCACGTCCGGCTTCTCAGCCTGTCCAAGGAACTGTCTCGCATAGGAGGACAGTGACTCCATGTATCGTCTCTGTCCCTCCGCATATATCGTGTCAAATGCCAGTGAAGACTTACCTGATCCCGAAAGTCCTGTCACGACGACAAATTTGTCCCTTGGAATCTTGACATTGATATTCTTTAGATTATTTTCACGTGCGCCCTCAATAGTAATATACTTCCTATCAATATTCCTGCTGGCGTTGAAATAATCATCCTTCATGCTCGCATCCGTTATATCCTCCAGATGCTCACTGCGTTCATAATTCTTATTGTCTTCCATCTTGATCTAACCTTTTCTCTTTATTATTTATATTTCAGTCCTTATCATAATCTCTGAGTGCCGCCTTGTACACCTTGAGCTGATCTCTGATCTCCGCCGCCACCTCAAAGTTGAGGTCTGCTGCCGCCATATTCATCTTCTTGGTCAGCTTGGCGATAACCTTCTGAAGCTCCTTCTTCGTCATGGACTCAGCGTCCTTATCCTCATCTGGAAGCTCCTCCTTCTTCACCTCTATGGTTATGAGGTCCCTAATACTTTTCTCTATAGTCTTAGGGGTTATTCCATGTTCCTCATTATACTTCTGCTGTATCTCACGACGTCTGCTCGTCTCATCGAGGGCATACTTCATAGAACCCGTAATAGTATCCGCATACATGATGACATGTCCATCTACATTTCGGGCTGCTCTTCCTATGGTCTGGATGAGCGATGTCTCCGATCTCAGGAAACCTTCCTTGTCAGCATCCAGTATTGCCACCAAAGTGATCTCCGGTATATCAAGTCCCTCTCTCAGAAGGTTGATTCCAACAAGCACGTCGAACACGCCAAGACGGAGATCTCTCACTATCTCAACTCTCTCCATAGTATCTATATCCGAGTGCAGATATTTCACCTTTATATCATTATCCCTCATATAGCTGGTGAGGTCCTCAGCCATACGTTTTGTAAGAGTAGTTACAAGCACCTTGTGTCCCTGCTCAGTCTCCTTGCGGACCTCTTTGAGCAGATCGTCTATCTGTCCCTCAACCGGTCTGACCTCAACCGGCGGATCAAGAAGTCCCGTAGGTCTGATGATCTGTTCAGCCATGAGCATCTGGTGTTCTTCCTCGTATTTGCCTGGTGTGGCAGATACGAACATGACCTGATCCAGCTTCTGCTCAAATTCTGAGAAATTGAGAGGTCTGTTGTCAAGTGCCGACGGAAGCCTGAAGCCGTAGTCCACCAGATTCATCTTACGTGAACGGTCTCCCGAATACATAGCACCAACCTGCGGCACTGTCATATGCGACTCATCTATAATAAGAAGGAAGTCATCACCAAAGAAATCCAGCAATGTGCTCGGTGTCTCCCCAGCTGATCTGCCAGCCAGAGGTCCTGAATAATTCTCTATTCCAGAACAAAATCCAGTCTCCCGCATCATCTCCATATCAAAGTTAGTTCTCTCCTCAATACGCTGGGCCTCAATGAGTTTATCCTTTGACTTGAAGTAAGCAACTCTATCCTTGAGTTCTGCCTCGATACGTTTCAGTGCCTTCTCCATCTTCTCCTGTCCAACTACATAGTGGGATGCCGGGAACAGACAAGTGTATGTCAGATCCCTCTTTCCCTCTCCGGTGAGCGGGTCAAATTCCGTGATCCTATCTATCTCATCTCCGAAGAATTCTATCCTTATTCCATCATCAAATGTAGACACAGGAATGATCTCCAGCACATCCCCACGCACCCTGAATGTACCTCTCTGCAGATCCATATCATTCCTGTCATACTGTATATCTGTCAGCTCATCGATGACCTGATCCCTGTCCTTTATCATGCCCACTCTGAATGAGAGCATCTGATTCCTATACTCGTCCGGATCACCGATACCATATATACACGATACTGACGCAACCACGATGACATCCTTTCTGTCTATGAGCGCAGCTGTTGCACTATGCCTCATTCGGTCAATATCATCATTGATAGACGAATCCTTTGCAATATAAGTATCCGTAGACGCCACATATGCTTCCGGCTGGTAATAATCATAGTATGAAACAAAATACTCCACCGCATTATTCGGAAAAAATTCCTTCATCTCTCCATAAAGCTGCGCCGCCAAAGTCTTGTTATGTGCAAGAACCAAAGTAGGCTTATTCAGCTGCTGTATGACATTCGCCATGGTAAATGTCTTACCAGATCCGGTTACACCGAGCAGCGTCTCGAACTGATTGCCTTCCTGAAAACCCTTTACCAATTTTTCTATTGCCTCCGGCTGATCTCCGGTGGGCTTGTATTCCGATACCAATTCAAAATGATCCATAAAAGTCTCCTTAATAGCAACCAAGTTGCCACATACAAATCCCGTTGACATAAAGCAACCACAATGCTAATATCTGTTTATAAGGATGCTGTCGATGACAGTTTGCCTGATTATATAATATGATAGAAATAACCGCTTACTTTCTCAGGGTGAGGCGGTTATTTTTTTGTCTTGGAATCATGCTTTCCATGCATGTAACCAAGACTATAAAAAGTCACACACAGTGAAATCACTGCAATTAGGTCACTAATGGTCAGCATAAGCGTACTTCTCCTCTCTAAGATTTCCCACTATCAGGATATCTATGTAATCGAAGCTACTTTCTACTCTTCGCAAAAAACAAACCGCCATCACGCATGACAGCACCCAGGCTAAAGCCTGCATCTATTATATCGAACATTAGTTCCCATATCAAGTGAAAACACGGCAGTTGCTCAAGTTTATTTATCCCCTGAACAACTGCCACTATACTTCAACTGTTTGCTCACAACACCTTCTATGCCGCTAGTTCATCCCTACCCAGGCTTATCTCATAGCAGCCTTTCTCATCAACAGTCACCACGACTCTCTCAAATCCTGTATAAAAGCTAAGGATATACAGATCATTTACCTTTGAGATAACCGCCTCAGCATTCATCTCCGCCAGATCCACAATGTTGTCTTTCAACACTCCCTCGCTTACTTTGATGATCTGTCTCTCCTTCTCCACCTGTTTCTTCTCCCGAAGCTCCTTATAATAAAGAAAGAGATTCTCCTCAACCGCCTTCGACTTACATCTGCATCTGTGAAAATAGCTGCCGATGATCATGTAAAGCATGTATGCTGTCTCCTGCTGTCTGTGTGATGTCTTTTCTACAAATGAATATCTCATAATCGTTACCTCCATAATGAAAAAATTAAAATAAATCTAAACTGTATCTATCAATAAGTTGTCCAGAGCTTCACCAACTCACACCTCCATGGTGCCTGCTCCCCGGTCTGTCATTTTTCAGCCGACGACAGTCGCTGTGTCCGTATTCTTTACTGCCCCGGTCACTGGGCAGATGCATATTCAGTTGTCATTTGCAATCTGACCCGTGCCCGAAAGGCAACAAAAAAAGAGTCATGATCGCAGACTTATAGCACTTGCTACTCATCATGTTCTCCAACTCTTCTACTATGAATTATTCAATTTTCATTATGGGTATCAGCAATCGCTGATGTATATGTTATATCAAAAACTAACTGAGGAGTCAACATATTTATAAATATATCTATAAAACACAAGAGAGCCAGATTTCTCCGACTCTCTTAAATATGCATCCACAAATGCATACCCAAATTAGTATCTATAATTTCCTACCTTATCGCATCGCATCCTTCATACTCTTCACATAATCTCTCACATAAGGCACGCAGTCCTTGCCGTACTGGGCACACAGCTTGACGATGGCTGAACCGACGATGACACCGTCTGACTTCTCCGCCATCTGCTTTGCCTGCTCAGGTGTGGATATTCCGAAACCTACAGCGCAAGGGATGTCCTTCGCCTTCTTCACCAGATCGACCATGGCTCCTATGTCTGTGGTGATCTTGGTTCTTGTTCCAGTTACACCGAGTGATGACACGCAATACACAAATCCACTCGCATCATTTGCGATCATGGATATTCTCTCATGGGATGTAGGTGCGATGAGTGAAATGAGATCCACATCATACTGCTTGCATATCCCGTCAAACTCATCCTTCTCCTCGTAAGGAATGTCAGGAAGGATCAGACCGTCTATGCCGATCTCCTTGCATGTGCTGATGAATCTCTCCGAACCATACGAGAACACGACATTTGCATATGTCATGAACACCATAGGTATCGTCACTTTCTTGCGGAGCTTTCTCACAAGGTCAAATACCTTGTCTGTCGTGACGCCGCCTGCAAGTGCTCTTATATTTGCGCCCTGAATGACCGGGCCCTCGGCTGTCGGGTCTGAGAATGGGATTCCCAACTCGATGAGGTCTGCACCAGCCTCAACCATTGCGTATACTACCTCCTCTGTCACATCCATCGACGGATCGCCACATGTCACAAATGGTATAAATGCTTTTCCATGCTCAAATGCTTTTGCTATATTACTCATGAAGATCCTCCCCTCTGTATCTTGCGATGGCTGCTACGTCCTTGTCGCCACGTCCTGATACATTGATCACTATTATTTTATCCTTATCCATTGTAGGTGCCAGCTTCATGGCGTAAGCCACAGCGTGGGCGCTCTCTATCGCAGGGATGATTCCCTCAATCCTTGACAGATACTCAAATGCATCAACTGCCTCGTCATCTGTGATCGCCACATACTCTGCACGTCCGATATCGTGAAGGTATGCATGCTCAGGTCCGATTCCCGGGTAGTCAAGTCCCGCTGAGATCGAATATACAGGTGCGATCTGGCCAAATTCATCCTGACAGAAGTAAGACTTCATGCCGTGGAATATACCAAGCTTTCCGGTTGCGATGGTTGCTGCAGTCTCGAATGTATCAACGCCTCTGCCTGCTGCCTCACAGCCGATCAGCCTGACGCTCTCGTCAGGTATGAAATCGTAGAAAGCTCCGATGGCATTTGAACCGCCGCCCACACATGCCATGACGACATCAGGAAGTCTTCCCTCCTTCTCCATGAGCTGTGCCTTGATCTCTTTACTGATCACAGCCTGGAAATCACGGACGATCTCAGGGAAAGGATATGGTCCCATGACTGAACCGAGTACATAGTGTGTGTCATCGATCCTGCTTGTCCACTCACGGAATGCCTCAGATACCGCATCCTTCAGTGTGGCTGTTCCAGTCTTTACCGGATGAACCTTTGCACCCAGAAGTCTCATTCTGTACACGTTGAGAGCCTGTCTGATCGTGTCCTCCTCACCCATGTATATCTCACACTCCATGCCCATCATGGCTGCAACTGTAGCTGTTGCAACTCCATGCTGTCCAGCACCGGTCTCCGCGATAACTCTTGTCTTGCCCATTCTCTTGGCAAGGAGCATCTGTCCGATTACGTTGTTGATCTTGTGCGCTCCTGTGTGGTTCAGATCCTCTCTCTTGAGGTATATCTTCGCACCGCCCAGATTCTTTGTCATTCTCTCCGCATAGTAAAGTCTGCTAGGTCTTCCCGCATACTCGTTGAGCATCTCCGTGAGTTCTCTGTTGAACTCCGGATCATCCTTATATTTCTTGTAAGCCTCCTCCAGCTCCAGCATCGCATTCATCAGAGTCTCTGGAATGTACTGGCCGCCGTGAACGCCAAATCTGCCTTTTGACATATGTTTTTCCTCCTGTTTGTTCTTTTCAGATGTATTTTCAAATGTATTTCTACACTTTTGTATTGTGTTTCTTCTATATAGTATAGCAATCAAACATATTATATTTCGTTCTCTACATTGCTTTTTCAGATGAGCCTGAATACTTCTTACTCGCCCTTCAATTCCGCAAACAACTTCTTCTTGTCAGGACTTCTCATAAAAGTCTCGCCTATGAGCACCGCATCCGTTCCATTTGCCTTAAGCCTGTCTATGTCCTCCTTTGTCTTGATTCCACTCTCAGACACATACACCATCTTCTGAGGGACGGAGGGGACAGGTACCTCCGTCCCCATATGGGTGGCTGGCACCGTATCCGGTATCAGCTTTCTAAGACGAACGCTGTTCATGATGTCCACCGTAAATGTTCTGAGATCTCTGTTGTTCACTCCGATGATGCCGGCTCCGCAGGCTATCGCCCGTCTGACCTCATCCTCATCGTGAGCCTCAACCAGAGCCGACATTCCAAGTTCATGTGCAAGCTGCAGGTATGATGCAAGCTGTTCGTCATCCAGTATGGCGCAAATCAAAAGCACCGCCGATGCTCCTATGACCTTTGCCTCATATATCATATATTCGTCAACTGTAAAATCCTTCCTCAGCAGCGGTATATTTACCTCCTTCTTTATATCCATCAGGAACTGATTGCTTCCCTGGAAATAAAACGGCTCAGTGAGCACCGATATGGCTGAAGCTCCCGCCGCCTCATATTCCTTTGCGATCTCAACATAAGGAAAGTCCGGTGCGATAAGTCCCTTGGAAGGTGATGCCTTCTTGACCTCACAAATAAACGATATTCCATTTGCCGCCAGATTATCCCTAAATGGGAACTTACTATATGGGTTGCTGCCGTTATTCGTCTCTCTGGCAACTATATCAAGTGCCTGTCTCTTCATCTCCTCAAGAGGAACCCTTTTCTTCTGTTCTGCCACACGTTCCTTTGTCTTTGCAGCTATCTCATCTAATATCATCTCTTACCTCTCTATACAACCTTCTATCACAGTTTGCGATGAAACTTATCTACTCATTTGTCAGTCTTACAAATGCATCAAGCGTCTCAGCAGCCTTGCCACTGTCGATCATGTCCTCTGCTACCTTTATTCCATCCGCTATGGAGTCTGCCTTGCCTGCGATGTAGATACAAGCTGCTGCGTTCAGTACAACTGCATTTCTCTTAGCTCCTTTGATCTTGCCTGACAGGATATCGCGGGTAATCTGCGCGTTTTCCTCAGGACCGCCGCCCACCAGATCCTCCTTGCTGCATCTCTCAAATCCGAAATCCTCTGGCTTGATCTCGTACTTTGTGATCACGCCATCTTTGATCTCTGCAACTATTGTAGGTGCGCTCATGGATATCTCATCCAGACAATCCTGTCCATATACGACAAGTCCCCGTTTTACGCCAAGACCAACAAGTACAGGAGCCATCTGATCAACAAGCTCCTCCTTGTATACTCCCATGATCTGCATCTGAGCCTTTGCCGGGTTGGTGAGAGGTCCAAGGATATTGAATACTGTCGGTATTCCAAGTGCCTTTCTGACCGGGCCTGCATATTTCATCGCCTTGTGATAAACCTGGGCAAACATAAAGCTCATGTTGCACTCAGCAAGAACCTTGCCCATCTTTTCAGGTGATATGGAGATATTTACACCAAGAGCCTCAAGTACATCCGCTGCTCCACTCTTGCTCGATACGCTTCTGTTGCCGTGCTTTGCGATCGGTACTCCGGCCGCTGCTGCAACTATACCACTCGTTGTCGATATGTTAAATGAATTCGCACAATCACCGCCTGTTCCCACGATCTCAAGAACATCTATTCCGTCATGCGGAAGTGACTCCGCATGGTCTCTCATTCCATTTGCACTGGCTGTTATCTCGTCAAGCGTCTCGCCCTTCATGTGAAGCGCTGTGAGATATCCCGCCGTTGTCTCTCCCGGCACCTGGCCGCTGAATATTTCATCCATGCTGGCATATGCCTCATCGTATGTAAGATCCTGTCCTGCTGCTACCTTCTTAAGAGTTTCCTGTATCATCGCCATATCCTCCTTATTTTATATCTCTAAAAAATTCCTGAGCATTATCTTGCCCTTCGGTGTCAATATCGACTCCGGATGGAACTGAACTCCGTACACCTCGTGATCCCTGTGTTTTACTGCCATGATCTCTCCATCCTCCGTTCTTGCTGTGACCTCCAGACATTCTGGGAAATTCTCATCTGCTGCTGCCAGTGAATGATATCTGGCAACCTGTATCTTGCTCTGAAGTCCTCTGAACAATCTGCAGTTCAGATCCACATCAACCAGCGACATCTTTCCATGCATAAGTTTCTTTGCATATGTGACTGTCGCACCATATGTCTCACAAATCGCCTGATGTCCGAGACACACGCCAAGGATTGGTACTTTTCCTGCAAAATATCTCACCGCATCCTCACACATTCCCGCATCCGAAGGTCTTCCGGGTCCCGGTGAGATTATTATGTGATCCGGATTCATCGCTTCAATCTCCTCACAGGTGAACTCATCATTTCTTATGACCTTTATATCCGGATTTATTGCCCCCACAAGCTGATACAGGTTGTAGGAGAAGCTGTCGTAATTGTCTATAAGTATTGTCATTTATTTTGTCCTCCTTATTTTTATTGTGCATTCGCATGAGAGGCGCTCCGCGCGGCGCACGCATTATCATAAGGAATCTCCCGCATGCGGGTCCTCCTTATTTTTATTGTGCATTCGCATGAAAAGGCGCTCCGCGCGGCGCATGCATTATCATAAGGAATCTCCCGCATGCGGGTCCTCCTTATTTTTATTGTGCATTCGCATGAAAAGGCGCTCCGCGCGGCGCATGCATTATCATAAGGAATCTCCCGCATGCGGGTCCTCCTTATTTTTATTGTGCATT